>Ga0187892_10000056_pt1 | contig 238641 bp, 202 predicted proteins | sample MA1701073metaG_FD_139345 | JGI IMG/M metagenome (GOLD analysis project Ga0187892, IMG submission 139345) | Bio-ooze microbial communities from a basaltic lava cave in the Kipuka Kanohina Cave System on the Island of Hawaii, USA - MA170107-3 metaG ... | reverse complement strand
GCGGCTACCGCGACCACAAGTACCTGATCCTCAAGGTCCAGAAGAGTACAGCTCAAGCCAGGCTCTCCAGGGCAGCCGCGTGATCAACAAATGCCTTCCACACTTTCTGGCCAAGACCGGGAAAAGCAGCGCCAGGAAGCGAGATCCTCGGGCCGCGCGCGGACCGCGACGTCGCAATCGCTTTCGGCCGGTGCCGCGCGCGCGTGAAGCGTGGCGGACAGCAGCACGGCCAGCGCGGCCGCGATCGGGCGGTGCGCCATGAGCGGAACTTACCGCGAGCCGCCGACGGTGGCCAGAAACGTCCTGGACCGGAGCGTCTCGCCGCCCGGAGTGCTGACCTCCACGCGCCACAGCACCCGCTGACCGGGCTCGAGCCCGGCGAGAGCCGCCTCGGGCACCGTGAAAGCGGGGCTCGAGAGTCCCTCCGCACGCGCGATCACGCGCAGCTTTTCGTCGGCGACCTCGATGGCCGAGCGGCTTCCCGGCGCAGCCGTCCAGCGCAGCACGAGCCCGTCCCGCGGAAGCGGGACGTCCTCGGCGACGAGGGACTCGATCTGCTGGACGACGGAGTCGCGCACGACCGGCGGGCGCTCGGCCGGCTCGAGGAGCAGTGGCAGCACGACCGCGGCCGCCAGCGCGGCGGCGAGCGCGCCCGCGGCGAGCACGACCCGCGTCACACGGTGGCGCGACGAGCTGCCAGGCGCGGCTTGTTGCAGAGCGGAGGCGACGCGCCAGCTCTCCGCGCACACGCCGCAGTCGAGCGAGTGGTCGAGCAGCCGCCCGAGCTCGTCCCGCCGGCACGCGCCGCGGCTCGCGTCCCAGATCCGTTCGGGGTCCGGGCAGTCCGCCCGCGGGCGCGCGCCTGCCGACAGGCGCTCGAACTCACGCAGCACGTCCACCGGTCACTCCGTGCTCCTCGAGACATCGCCGCAGATCGGACAGCCCTCGGTAGCGGAGATTCTCGAGGCGCTTGCGGTCGCAGCCGAGAAGCCGTGCCGACTCGTCGAGCGCGAATCCGTGAAAGTGCAGCAGCACGGCGTGGCGGCGGGCCTCGTGCAAGCGGCGCAGGCACGCGCGCAGCGCCTCTCCGAGGGCCGGCGAGGCGGTCCCACGCCCGGCCCCCCGCGCGGGAGCGGCGCCTTCGCCGTCGTGCACGTCGCTCTCCTCGGAGATCTGGTCGGGCTCGCGGCGCGCCCGCCGGATCTCGTCCACGGTCGCCGTGTAGGCCACCCTCCACACGTAGGACGGATTGCCCAGGGCTGGATTCTCACCGCCCGGATGGCGCAGCAGGCGCAGCATGGCGCTCTGGACGACGTCCTCCGCCCGGTCGGCCAGCCACCGCGGGCAGGTGCGGCGGACGGCGCGCAGGAGCTGGCGCCGCAGGTCGTCGTAGTCCACGGCGTCGGCCATGGCGGCGGAGATTCTAGTCCACGGGGTGAGAAACCCGAGGCCTCCCGAGCGTCCTCGACCATGAGGCCCCGAAGCGGGCCCGGGAAGACGATCCAGGGAAGGAGGACCCATGCACGCCCGAACCGTCCCGCTCCTCGCCGTCGTGCTCGCCGCATCGCTCGGCCTGTCCGTCGCCGGGAGCCTCGAGCCACCCCCGGGACCGGTCGCCCCGACGATGAAAACGCTCCTCGAGATCGAGCCGCGCACGCCGATCGCCTCGCTCCCCTTCACCATCACCTCGGCGGGGTCCTACTACCTCGTGGGCGACCTCTCGACGGCGGGCCACGGCATCCTGGTCGAGGCGAGCGACGTGACGATCGACCTGATGGGCTTCACCATCACCGGGCCGGGGCCGGACTCGAGCACCGGCCTGAGGTTGAACTCGGCCGACCACGAGAACCTCACCGTCCGCAACGGCACGTTCCGCTCGTTCGAGGAGGGCGTCGTCACCCGCGATGGCTTCGAGGAGACGTTGGGAAACGGCGTCACCGTCGAGGGGGTCCGGGTGCTCGACATCGGACTGTACGGCATCGACCTGCGCGGCGGAGGCCACCTCGTGCGCAACTGCCTGGCGGTCGTCTCGGCCACGCCCAGTCCGTTCTTGACGGACGGCATCGTCGTGATGGACGGCCTGATCGAAAGCTCTCAGGCTCGGGGATTCGGTGTCGGGCTGGGCGTCCTCGGCGGCACGATCCTCAACAGCGTGGCGATCGACGGCGACTACGGCATCGTCGCGCAAGGGGGCGTGGTCAACGGATGCGTGGCCAGAAACAACGCGACCCAGAACCTCCTGCTGTTGGGTGACGCCATCGCGGTGGATACCTATGCTCCGTGAGCCGAGCCGCGCCCGCCTCGCACGGTGCCTGGCCCTGACGCTCACCGCCGCCCTCGAGTCCCTCTCGGCGGAGAACGTCGATCCCGACGCCGACGGCTCGCGCTACGCCTGGGGCGAGAACGTCGGCTGGATCAACGCCGAGCCGGGTGGTGACGGCGGCCCGGGCGCCGAGGTGGCGAACTTCGCGCTGAGCGGGTGGCTGTGGGGCGAGAACGTCGGCTGGATCAGCCTCTCCTGCCACAACACCTCCTCCTGCGGCACGACGGACTACGGCGTGACGAACGACGGTCACGGCGCGCTCGGGGGGTTCGCCTGGAGCGAGAACGCGGGCTGGCTCGCCTTCGCTCACGCCGCCGAGAGCGCGCGCATCGATCCCGGGACCGGAACCTTCGCGGGATGGGTCTGGTCCGAGAACCTGGGCTGGATCAGCCTGTCCTGCACGAACACGGTGACCTGCGACACGACCGAGTTCGGGATCGAGACCGCGTGGTGCCGGTCGGTTCCCGCCGCACCGCCGGGAAGCCCGGGCGTCGCCGTCGCCAAGTCCGGGAACGACGTCGAGCTGTCGTGGGCGCCGCTTTCTGGCGCCGCCTGGTACGAGATCGTGCGCGGCCGTCTCGCCGAGCTCGTCGCGAGCGGCGGTGACTTCGCGGCCGCCACCGACGGCTGCGCGAGCGACAACGTCTCGGACACCCTCGCGCTCGTGACGGGCGAACCGCCCCTGGAGCCCGGCAGCGCCCGCTGGTACCTCGTCCGTGGCGCCAACTGCAAGGGCAAGGGGACGTACGACTCGGGCGGTCTCGCGCAGGTGGAGGAGCGGGACGCCGGGATCGCCGCGTCGGGACAAGGGTGCCCGTGAGACGGCTGGCGGCTTCCCAAACGCTCGGGACGGCGCCCGACGACGCGAGGCACGCCCAGCCCGCACTGCGCCCAGACGATCCCGGCTCGCGGGCTTGGTACGGCGCGGTCCGGTCCGGGCCGATCTCCGGACTCCGCGGCTCAGCGTCCCGCGCCGGAGCCGAGCTCCCCGTAGCGGCGCCAGTAGAGCTGTGCCTCGTCGTCCCGCCCGAGACGCTCGAGCGCCAGGGCGACGTTCCCCGCGGGAATCGGGTTCGTCGGGTCGAGCTGCGAGGCCCGCCGGAAATGGACGAGCGCCTTCTCCGCGTCGCCCTGCTCGAGCAGGCAGTGTCCCAGGCTGTTCGACGAGCTGCTCCCCGCGGTGCCCGAGCGGACCAGCTCCCGTAGCTGGGGGATCGCCTCGGCACAGCGCTCCGCGTGCACGAGGTAAGTCGCGAGCCACATGCGAGCCACCCGGTTGCGAGGGTTGTCGGCCAGGACCCGCTCGAGCCCGCGGATCGCCTGGTCCAGGTTGCCGCGCTCGCCCTCGCCCAGCGCCGTGTAGAGCCGCTGCAGCTCGTCGGTACGCGTCCGCGTGTCGGGGAGGCCGGTGTCGGCCAGGGGCTCGGGCAGGGGAGTGGCGCTTGGCGCGTAACCGAGCGAGGCGAGCGCGGCTTGCAGCTCGGCGTCGGTCCGCACGTCGCCGGACAGCCGCGGGCGTGCGGCGACGTCGGCGAGCGCGCGGCGATAGCGGTCGAGCGGGGCACCGTCCGCGATCCGGTCCTCGGCCTCGGCCGGGTCCCGGATCGGGTCGAAGAACTGGGGCGTCGTCTGGTGCAGGTACTTGCCGCCGGCATCGACCCAGCCGGCGATCGGGCTGAAGCCGTAGCGCACGTGGCTCTGGTAGGACTCGAAGTAGACGCCGCGCTCGACCGGCACCGCGCCTCGCAGGTCGATCCCGTCCGCGTCGGGGGCGGCTCCCAGGTCCAGCGCGCCGAGCAGCGTCGGCGCGACGTCCACGACACTCACGATGTCGGACGGGCGCTCGCCGGCGCGCCTGCGGTCCGGGTAGCGGATGACGAGCGGCACGCGAAGCGTCGAATCGTAACCGTAGAGCCCGTGCGAGGTCTCGTCATGGGCGCCGAGCGCCTCTCCATGAGGGGAGGTCAGGACGAACAGCGTCGGCTGCGGCCGCGGCTCCGCTTCGAGCGCGCGAGCCAGCTCGCCGATCGCGTCGTCGACGGCGGCCACTTCGGCGAGGTAGGTGTTGCCGCCGGCGCGCTCGACCGCCTCCGGCGACGGCGCGAACGGCGGCTGCGGGTCGAACAGGTGGATCCACACGAGGAACGGCCGCCGGCGGTCCCGCGCCGCGAGCCACGCTCGCGCCTCGGCCACGACCTCGCGCGCGGCCCGCTCCGGGCTGCGTGCGGTGACGCTGGTCTCGGACGGCAGGGGCAGCTGGCCGTAATGGTCGAAGCCCTGCGCGAGACCCCAGCCCCGGTCGAGGATCGCGGCGCCGACGAAGGCCGCGGTCTGGTAGCCGGCCTGGCTCGCGCGCTCGGCGATCGTGACCGCCGCCTCGGGGAGCGGCGTGCTCGTGTCGTCCCGCACGCCGTGCCGCAGCGGATAGAGTCCGGTCAGGATCGACGCGTGTGCCGGCAGCGTCAGCGGCGCCGCGGTCCTGGCGTTCGTGTACAGCACGCCTTCGGCGGCGATGCGGTCGATGTTCGGAGTGACCGCGACGGGACTGCCGTAGCAGCCGAGCGCCTCGGGCCGGAGGCTGTCCACCGTGACGAGCACGGCGGACACGCGCTCGGGCCCGCGGTCGCAGCCGGCAAGGACGAGCCAGCCCAGCGCTGCGAGGCGAGCCGCCCCACGTCGCTTCCCGCGCGCGATGCTCATGCTTCGAGGCCAGTGGGGCGCGGCTGCATCTCGCACGATCCGTGGCACCGACGCGGGAGTCCAGCTGCCGAATCGACCGGGGGATCCTAGCCGAAGCGCGGCGCGGACGGCAACGTTCGCGCCGGGTGAACTAAAATCCGACGGGCGGGAGGCGGATGGCGCTCGAACCCCAGTCGATGCTCGCCCACTACCGGCTCGTCGAGCGCATCGGCGAGGGCGGGATGGGCGTGGTCTGGCGGGCCCTCGACACGACGCTCGAGCGCGAGGTCGCGATCAAGATCCTGCCGGAGGCGTTCGCCCGGGAGGAGGAGCGGCTGGCGCGCTTCGAGCGCGAGGCGAAGCTCCTCGCCGCGCTCAACCACCCCAACATCGCCGCGATCTACGGATTGCACGCGACGGCCGAGGCGCGGTTCCTCTCGCTGGAGCTGGTCGCCGGCGAGGACCTGTCCCAGCGCCTGGCCCGCGGCGCGCTGCCGCTGGAGGAGGGGCTGCGCGTCGCGCTGCAGGTGGCGAGCGCCCTCGAGGCCGCCCACGAGAGCGGCATCGTCCACCGCGACCTCAAGCCGGCGAACGTCAAGCTCGCGCCGGACGGACGGGTCAAGGTGCTGGACTTCGGCCTGGCGAAGGTCTTCGGTCCCGACAGCGGCGCCGAGAGCGCCTCGCCCTCGCTGTCGCCGACGGTCACGAGCGCGGGAACGCTGGCGGGGACGATCCTCGGGACGGCGGCCTACATGAGCCCGGAGCAGGCGAAGGGCAAGGCGGTCGACCGGCGCGCCGACATCTGGGCCTTCGGCGCCTTGCTCTACGAGATGCTCTCGGGGCGCCGCCTGTTCGAGGGCGAGACGATCTCCGAGACGCTCGCGGCCGTGATCATGAAGGAGATCCGCTGGGAGGCGCTGCCGCAACCCACGCCGCCCCGCGTGCGCCGCATGCTGCGGCGCTGCATGCAGCGTGACCCGCAGTCCAGGTTGCGCGACATGGGCGACGCCCGGCTGCTCCTCGAGGAGACGCTCGCCGGCGCGGACCGCGACGAGGCCGAACGGGGTACCGAGGCCGGGAATCGCGCGGGCGCGTCGGGCCGGCGGGTCCTCGCGGCCGCCCTGGTCCTGGCCGGCGTCGGCGCCGGATTCGCCGCGGCCCGGATGACGCGCCCCGCCGCCGCGCCGGCTCGGCTCGTGAAGTTCGCGGTCCCGGTGGAGGACCTCGGTGCCGCCGCGATCTCTCCCGACGGAAGACGACTGGTCTACGTCGCCGGAGACCGGCTGTACGTCCGCGACCTCGATCGGCTCGAGGCGCGGGAGCTTGTGGGCACGGTGGGGGCGGCCGTGCCGTTCTGGTCGCCGGACGGAGCGTGGGTCGGCTACGGGGCCGACGACAAGCTGTGGAAGATCCCGGCCTCCGGCGGAACACCGTCCGTGCTGTGCGAGCTTCCGCGCGGAGGGTGGGGAATGGCCGCCGGAGCGGCCTGGATGCCGGACGGATCGATCGTGTTCACGACCGGCGACACGGGCTTGCTCGCGGTCAACGATCAGGGAGGCGATCCGCTGCCGTTCCTCGACGTCGTCCCCGAGACCGACGACGACTTCCACGACGCGAGCGCGCTCCCGGCGGGGCGGGGCGTCCTGTTCGTGGTGCACCGCAAGGGCACGGACGGAGGGGGCTTCGACACCATCGGCGCGTTCGCGCGGGGGACACGCAAGACCGTGCTCAGGGTGGAGGGCCAAAGGCTGTGGGGTCCGGTCTACGCTCCGAGCGGGCACGTCCTCTTCAGGCGCGAGCCGACGAATCCCGGCGTGTGGGCGGTGCCGTTCTCGCTCGACACGCTCGCGGCGACCGGAGAGCCGTTCCTCGTCGCTGCGGGCGGGGACTTCCCCACCGTCTCCGCTTCCGGAACCCTGGCCTACGCGCAGGGCGGCTCGAGCGAGCCGACGCAGCTCGTGCGCGTCTCGCGCGCCGGCGAGGTGCGCGAGCCGATCGGACCGCCCGCGGAGAGCTCGCCGTTCCCCGCGCTTTCGCCCGACGGGAGCCGGGTGGCGGTCGGCGTCAAGGAGCACGGCAAGTGGGACCTGTGGGTCCACGACGTCGCCCGCGGCACGCGCAGCCGGCTGACGTTCGACGGGGAGGCGTTCACGCCGTCCTGGTCTCCGGACGGAACCCGGATCGCCTATGCCACGGGAACGGACACGTCCAACTTCGAGCTTCGGCTGATCCCGGCCGACGGGACCGGCGAGCCGCAGAAGCTGGGTCCAGGCTGGTTTCCGCAGTTCACGCCCGACGGCTCCACGCTCGTCTACACGGCGCTCGGTTCGGACGGGAGTGGCGACCTGTGGTCGATGCCGCTCGAAGGGGAACGGCGGCCGGCGCCGCTTCTGGCGGGGCCGTACGCCAAGACATTCTCCAGCGTCTCGCCGGACGGCCGGCATCTCGCCTATGTCTCGCAAGAGTCGGGCCGGTGGCAGGTCTACCTCCGCCCGTTCCCACAGGGCGAGGGAAAATGGCAGGTCTCCGTCGACGGCGGCTTGTGGCCGCGCTGGAGCCGCGCCGGCGACCGGTTGTTCTACGCCAAAGGAGACGATCTGATGGAAGTCGAGCTGTCGACCGTGCCCGCGCCGCGCCTCGGTCAGCCGCGGAAGGTGTTCACGCGCAAGCCGAGCGGGGTGTCCCTGCCGTTCGACTGGCCGCCGGCGTTCGACATGTCGCCGGACGGCGGGAGCTTCGTGTTCCTCGAGGGGCCGCAAGGGGGGCCGACGGTCGAGCGGCTGAGCGTCGTGCTCAACTGGCACGAGGAGTTCCGCCGCTGACCGGGGCCGGTGCACCTGCGACGACACGCTCCTCGCCGGCGGCCTCGACCTCGATCGGCCGCGCACGCCGGGGGAGCCCGTCGCGCAGGCGAAGGGAATGCGGGCGCCGTGTCCCGTCGCGGGAGGCCGGCTCGATCTCGCGCGGGCGGCGTCCCGGCGCCGCGTGGTGAGACCGATGCCGGCGCGGTACGGCTGGCAGGCGGTCGGCATCGCGGCGCTCGCCGCGTTCGGGAGCTGCGGTCCGCCGCCCCCAGCCCCGGTGGCCGGGGCGATCGTGTGGAACGTGGATTCGCTCGACGCGATCGGCGGGCACCCGGTCGTCGTGCTCGGCGCCCCCCGCGTCGTCGACACCGCGGACGGGAGGGCCGTCGAGTTCGACGGCTTGGACGACGGCCTGGAGCTTCCGCTCCACCCGCTCGCCGGTGCCGGGAGCTTCACGGTCGAGGCCGTCTTCCGTCCCGACCCCGGGGGAGAGCGCGAGCAGCGGTTCTTGCACCTGCAGGAGGACGCGAGCGAGGACCGGATCCTGCTCGAGACCCGCCTCCCGCGCCACGGCGGGAGCTGGTTCCTCGACAGCTACGTCAAGTCGCAGGGCGTCGGCCACACGCTGTTCGCGAAGGACCACGAGCACCCGCTCGGCTCGTGGTACCACGTCGCGCTCGTGGTGGACGGCAGCGAGATGCGTCACTACGTCGATGGGCGGCTGGAGCTGCGGCGCCCGATCGGCTTCCGGCCACAGGGCGTGGGGCGCAGCTCGATCGGCGTGCGGATCAACCGCGTCTCGTGGTTCAAGGGGGCGATCCGCCTGCTGCGCTTCACTCCGCAGGCGCTGGAACCCGGGGACTTTCTCCGGCACTGAGCGCGCTCCGGCTTTCGCGTTGACGCTCGCCAGGACCGCCGTACATTCCCGCAGCGAGCACGGTAGGGTACGGCGATGATCGGATCGGGACGTTGGTTCGCGGCGGGGCTGGCGGTGTGCCTCGTCAGCCGGCCGGGCGTCGCGGAGACGCAGCGACCGCGTCAGCTCGCCGCACCGGCGATCGGCGACGAGGTCAACGTCCCGATCGACACCGACGGCGACGGACACCCCGACCGGGCCCGGGTCGGCGACTGGGACGGGGACGGCACGCTCGAGATGGCCGACATCCAGCAGGCGATCGACGCGCTGACGGATCCCGGCGACAAGCTGGTCGAGATCCTCGCCGGCGAGTTCGCGCCTCCACCCTCGCCGGGCGCGGACATCCTCCGGCTGCCGAGCCGTCTGACGCTGCGCGGCAGCGGTCCGGGCGTGACCGTCCTGCACGGCTATCCGGGCACCGATCTGGTGTCGACCGGGTCGGTGATCGCGAACGACGGGCCCTACACCGGCAACGAGGAGATCGCGATCGCGGACCTCGAGATCGACGGCGGGTGGGGCAGCGGCGACGCGAGCGGCTTGGGTCATGCCCGCACGGGAATCCTGTTCAGCCAGTGCCACTCCTGCCGCGCCGAGCGGGTCACGGTGCGGGACACGCTGCATTCCTGCCTGTACTCGAAGAATGGGGACGACGTCCGGTTCCACGACAACACGCTGCTCCGCTGCGGCAACTACACGGGACAAGGGCAGCGCTTCCCCTGCGTCTACCTCTTCGCCAACGAGGGTCTGACGCAGCAAGACGTCCACGTGACGGACAACGTCTGCGTCGGGGCGGGCCATGCCGGGCTCAACACGCGAACCAACGGCGGCGTTCACCGGGACCTGCTGTTCGCCGGCAACTGGACGATGGACACCCGGATCGTGGACGGCCAGGCGGAGGGCTGCATCGTCGTCAGCGGAGTCTCCGATGCCGACTACTTGGACAACGGCTGCCTCAACACGGGCTCGCTGTGGGTGCAGGAGTCCGGCGACGTCGTCGTCGATGGCCTGGTGATCGACACCGCGATCGGGACGCACGGCGTGCAGATCCTGGGGTCGCGCGATCTCACGTTGCGCCGCCTGTCGATCACCCACACCGCGGGATACGGGATCGTGCTGCTCCGTTCCGTCGACGGCAGCCTGCCGGATCACGAAGACCTGACGATCGAGGATTCCTCGCTGGCCGACGCCGGCGGCTGGGGGATCGCCGGCTTCGAGCCGATGGTGCTCGAGAACGTGCGGATCGAGGGCAACGTGCTGGACGGCATCGACCACGGCGGGATCGGCCTGACCGGCGCGGCGTCGCCGCCGAGCCACGACGTGAGGGTGCGCGGCAACGTCGTTCGCGACTTCGGCCGGGCTCCGGCCGGGCCGGTGGCCCGGGGGATCTCGATCTCGGGCCCGGTACAGGCGCTGGACGTGCGCGACAACGTCGTCGAGGACGTCGGCGACCAGGCGGAGTACGGGATCGTGCACGGCGTCTGGCCGGTGGGGAGCGACCTGTCGTACCTGTGCCGGAACGAGTTTCTCGGGACGCTGGCGACGGAGGAGTACTACTACGTCGCGAGCGCGGTGGCGGTGTGGCAGTCCGATCCCGATCTCGACACCCACGTCGACGCCTGCGACTGCGACGACGCCGACGCCAACACCTATCCCGATGCTCAGGAGATCAACGAGGCGAAGGACAACCAGTGTCCCGGAGACCTGGGCCACGGCGTGGTCGACGAGATCTCGGGCGCTTCCGGCTTCCACGACGCGAGCGAGCGGAACGAGTTCTCGTGGACCGCCCAGCCCGGGGCCATCCGGTACGAGGTCCTCCGCTCGCGTGCGCCCGACTTCTCGGCTCCCTGCTCGGGCTGGTTGACGACGGGCACGGAGGTGACCGATCCGGGCACGCCCGTGCCGGAAGGAGCCTACTACTACCTGGTGCGCGCGCAGGCCCCCAACGTCGGTAGCTGGGGTCGAGCATCCGCCGGTGCGGAGCGCAGGGACCTGTGCGTTCCCCCTGCGGCGGCTGGGAAGCGGACGGACGCCGGCGCGAGGTGAACGCCACGCGGCTCCCCGTCGCGGTGGGGAGCCGTGCCGCGGTTTGAATCGCGCGAGGGCCGCGTCACGACCCGGCGGGCCGCTACTTGACCCGCTCGAGGTACGAGCCGTCCTCGGTCGCGACGCGCACGACGGCCCCCTGGCTGATGAAGGCCGGGACCTGGACCACGAGGCCGGTCTCGAGCGTCGCCGGCTTGCGCTGCGCACCCGCCGTTCCGCCCTTCACCTCCGGCGGCGTGTCGACGATCTTGAGGTCCACCGTCACCGGCAGCTCGATGCCCACGGGGGTCCCCTCGTAGAAGCTGACCTTGATCGTCTGCTGCGCGACGAGGTACAGCATCGAGTCGCCGAGCACTTCCTTGGACAGCGAAACCTGGTCGTAGGTCGTCGTATCCATGAAGCAGAACGAGTCTCCGTCGCTGTACAGGTACTGCATCTCGCGCGTCTCGAGCACCGCGCGCTCGACCTCGTCCTCCGAGCGGAACCGCTGGTCCTTCATCACTCCATTGCGCAGGTTCTTGAGCTTGGTCTGGACCCGCGCGCGCAAGTTTCCTGGCGTCTGGTGCAGCGCTTCGAACACCCGCCACAGGTCGCCTTCGAACATGATGACCACGCCGGGTCGCAGCCGGTTCGCTTTCATGGGGTTCCTCTCGACGGAAGGACAGGACAGTGTGTCACATCCGTCGTTCAGCGCAAGGCGCGGAACGCGGGCGGCGGCCGCGAGTCGAAGGCCTGGGACGCCCCGGTGGCCGGGTGCAGGAACGTGAGTCGCGTCGCGTGCAAGGCGAGACGGCGCGAGGCACGGGCGCCGTAGCGCCGGTCGCCGACGATCGGATGTCCGTTCTCGGCCAGATGCGCGCGGATCTGGTGCTTGCGCCCGGTCGCGAGCCGGACCTCGACGACGGTCGCGCGCGGCAGGCGGCGCAGCACGCGCAGGTGGGTTACGGCGAGCTTGCCGCGCCGCGGATCCCGGGTCGAGTGGCTCTTGTGCGCGACGCTCTCGACGAGCCGCGAGCGGATCGTCTGCAGGTGGTCGGGCACCCGGCCCTCGACCACGGCGAGGTAGACGCGGCCCGCGGTCCGCTCGTGGAACTGCCGTTGCAGGGCGCGCTTGGCCGGCACGCTCTTGGCGAAGACGAGCAGCCCGGAGGCCTCGCGGTCGAGACGGTGCACGACGAAGATGCGCGCCGCCGGGCGCTGCCGCGCAACGTGGTCGCGCAGCAGCGCGTACGCGGTCCGGCACCGCTCGCGATCGGTCGCGATCGTCAGCAGTCCGGCCGGCTTGTCCACGACCACGACGTGCTCGTCTTCGTGCACGATCGCGAGGCCGGCCGCCGGGAGGGCGGCGCGCGTGCCGGCGGTCGGGGCTCGTCGTGCTCGGCGCATCACGGCCAGACGCTCCGGGGCGGATCGCCTGTGGCGAGCCGGACCCCGCCGTCTCGGGGTCGAGGCCCCGCGACGGCGAATCCGGCCGGACACTAGCACGGAACGCGCCCGGCGCGGGCCGACCGTTCGTGGCAAGATGGTTGTGACCCGGGGGCGCGCTCCGTCGGAGCGGGAGGCCGAATGCGTGACGCCGATCGGTTGGGTACGGTCCTGCTGCGACTGAGCGCGGCCGCCTTGCTCTGCGGGGCCGTCGCTCCTGCGCCGGCCGGCGAGCTGGTCGAGCTGGCCGGCGAGCTGCAAGAGAGCGGCTCCAACTACGAAGATCCCTGCTTCTGGCAGGATCCGGCAGACCCCAAGCTGTCGTTCGGCTGCATCACGTCGAAGGGCAAGAACCGGGTCGAGTGCTTCAACCTGACGACCGGCGAGTTCGTGGGCGCCGCCCGCGGCTTCGCCGGCGACGTGCACAGCTGTGACGTCGATCGCGTGCGGAACGAGCTGGTATCGACCGACAGTGGCGAGCGGGTCGTGCTCGTGCACAAGCTGCCGTCGCTGGAGTTCACGCGCACGCTGCCGGTGGCGGAAACCGCCGAACCGACGGGGATCTGCGTCCTGCGCGCCGCCGACCGCTCGCTGATCGTCGTCACCGACGAGGAGTCCGGTCACGTGATCGCGCTCGACAGCGAGACGGGGGAGGTCGCCTGGAGATGGGCGCACGGGCTCGTGGATACCGAGGGCGTCGCCTGTGACGACGAACGGCGGCGCGTCATCCTGTGCGACGACAAGACCGGGCTGCACGCCTGCCAGGCGTTCGGCTACGACGGCAAGCGGATCGGAGAGCCGTTCGGCAGCGCGGTTTTCGGCGGCGAGCCCGAGGGCGCGGCGATCTACCGCTGTCCCGAGGGCAAGGGGTACGTCGTCGTCGCCGATCCGGATCAGGGCGAGTTCGAGGTCTTCCGGCGTGAGGACCTGACGCACGCCTGCACCTTCTCGCTCAAGAGCGGGTCGGACCTGACGAGCGGGACGGACGGCATCGAGATCCTGCAGTCGAGCGGCTGGCCGCAGGGGCTGTTCGGCGCCTGCGACGAATGCTCGTCGGAAACGGACGACCAGCTCGACCTCGTCCCGTGGCCGGAGATCGCGGCGGCGTGCAGCCTAGAGACCTGCACGCTGGCCGCGGAGCAGGCGCCGGTCGCGCCGCAATCGCCGGCCCGGCCTTAGCGCGCCGAACCTGCGGTCCGGCGCCTGTCTCGGCACGCACCGGCGACGTGCGACGCGCCCGCGGCGTGTCTCGGGCAAGAGGCCGGCGAGCCACGTCCCGGACGGACCGCTGCGTCAGCGGTAGGCCACGGCCAGGAAGTTCTGCGTGAGGATCGCCCTGGAGCCGGTGTCGCCCGTCTCCGCCGCGAGGCACAGGCGCAGCCCGACGCGGATCGCGCGCCACAGCGCCGCGCGAACCGCGCTCTTCAGCCCGTGCACCGTCGGCCGGTCCTCGAAGCATTCCACGCGCGAGAAGCCGGAGGCCAGCAGGAGATGGGAGATCGAGCGCTGCGTGAACGCGCTCTCGTGCGTCGCGTCCCCGAAGAGCACCCGGCCGTGGAACGGGGACTCCCCGTTCGGGACGTGGGCGATGAAGCGCCCGCCCGGCCGCAGCACGTGCAGTACGGCGTCGACAAGATCGAGGACCTCGTCCCGTGTGAAGTGCTCGACCACGTCGAACGCGACGACGACGTCGACCGAGCCCTCGGTCATGTCGCGCAGCGTGACGAGCAGGTCGCCTTCCCGCACCCCTTCGATCCCCAGGGCCCGGGCCGCGGCGACCTGGGGCGCGGATCCGTCGACGCCGGCGAGGTGGACGAAGCCCGCCTCCCGCGCGAAGTGGAGCAGCGCGCCGTGGCCGCACCCGAGGTCGAGGATCCGCGCCGTGCGGTCCGCGGGGAAGTGCCGTGCCACGAGCGCTCGCAGGGACGGAGCGCGTGGGGCGAAGCCGGCGGTCGTGGCCGGCGGGACGTCGTGGCGGGTGTAGTGTTCGTAGAGACGCGCGCGGTAGCGGCGCGGACTGTCGGAGGGAGCGGGGGCTCCACAGGTCGGTCGATCGCTCACGTTCGCGCCGGGTGCTCGCGGTCGGGGCGCGAACTTACATCACGGCGCGACCGCGGGCAACCGGCGAGTCCCGGCCGCGCCGGCCGGTGCGGCGCGCACCGGATGGGGCGCTGTTGTAGAGTGCTCTGCAGGAGGTGTCCGATGCCGCTCTCGCGCCGCTCGTTCCTGCTCTTCGGCTCGGCGTTGGCCCTGCCCCTCGTGCGGCCCGCTCGCGCCGCGGAGGTCGGGGCCGCGCCGGACGCGCCGGCCGTCCGGGTCGTTCCCGAGTTCTATCCGACGCAGGACCCGGACCTCGTGCGCGAGATGGTCGCGGTGTCGCACGGGAACGTCGCCCGCGTGCGTGAGCTGGTGCAGGCACGGCCGAGCCTGGCCCGCGCGGCGTGGGACTGGGGATTCGGAGACTGGGAGACCGCTCTCGGCGCCGCCTCGCACGTCGGGAACCGGGAGATCGCCGAGTACCTGATCGAGAACGGCGCGCGCCCCACGCTGTTCTCGGCGACCATGCTCGGCCAGCTCGACGTGGTCCAGGCCTTCGTCCGCGCGTCGCCCGGCGTCCAGCGCATCCGCGGTCCGCACGGCATCCCGCTCCTGGCCCACGCCCGCGCGGGCAGGGAGCGCGCGGCCGCGGTCGTGGCCTACCTGGAGTCGCTGGACGACGCCGATCGACGCCCACCGCTCCAGCCGCTGGACCAGAATCAGATCGCGCAGGTGTCGGGCGTCTACGCATTCGGGTCGCTTGCCGACGAGCGCATCGAAATCGCATCCGTTCCGGTCTCGCCCGCGGCGCCGCCGCGCACTCCCGGCGCAGAGTTGAGCTTCACGCGCGGCGGCCGCGCCCTGCGCCAGCTATTCCACCTGGGCCAGCTCGTGTTCCATCCCGCCGGCGCCGAGGCCGTACGGATCCGCTTCGAAGTCGTCGACGGCGCGGCGCGGTCCCTGACCGTCCACGACCCGGAGATCGTGCTGAGGGCCGAGCGAGTCGGCGCGTAGAAAGAGGCAAAAGGGCTTGTGCCACGCCGCCGTGCTCACGGGTCCTGGTAGAGGAAGACCATGTTCTCCCGCATCGCGCTCGCCGCCACGCTCTCGATCCCTCTCGCCGTCTCCTCGACCGTGGCCCAGTCCGCGCCGACGCCCGACGTCGGTGCCGGGCCGAACCACCGGCCGGGAGCGCCGTTCCGGGCGAAGCTCAGCCCTCCGCTCGCCGAGGGCACCACGCTCGTGGTCAAGGGGCACGTCCGTGACGCCGACAGCGGCGCGGGCCTCGTTCGCGCCGTGCTCGACGTCTATCAGGCGGATCACACCGGTCGCTACGACCAGCGCGGCTACGACTACCGCGCGCGCCTGCTGTCCGACGAGCAGGGCTACTTCGAGCTGGAGACGATCGTGCCGTCGAACTACGGCCCGCCGCCGCACATCCACATGATCGTCACCGCGGCGGGTTATCGTGCGCTGCGCACCGAGATGCGCTTGCGTGACGAGCAGCATCCGAAGAACGACCGCCCCGAGCTGACGCCCGAGCTGGTCGAGCGCAAGCGCGGGGAGCAGAGCTACCTCGAGGGTACGTTCGACCTCAGGCTGCGCCGGAAGTAGCCGGCCGGCTGCGCCGATGCCATCGCGACGATTTTCCGGCCGGCTCCCCGCGGACCTGCGGCCGAACGCGCTGGCGAGCGAGCGGCACGAGCTGGGCGACGTGCCGTTCGACCTCACGCTGTCGAACCCGACCCGCTGCGGGATTCCGTATCCGGACGACCTGCTGCGTCCGCTCGCCGATCCGGCGGGGCTCGCGTACGAGGCTCGACCGCTCGGGCTCGACGTCGCGCGCCGGGCCGTCGCCGCGGAGTACGGTCGCACCGGCCGGTCCATCGACCCCGCGCGCGTCGTGATCACGGCTTCGACGAGCGAGGCCTACTCGATACTGTTCAAGCTGCTGTGCGATCCCGGCGACGCGGTGCTCGTGCCGGCTCCGTCCTACCCGTTGTTCGAGCACCTCGCCGCGCTCGAGGCGGTGCGGGCGGTCCCGTACCGGCTCGATCCGGGCCGAGGCTGGCAGCCGCAGGTCCCCCGTGCCGCATTCGACTCCGCGCGCGCGCTGATCGTCGTTCACCCGAACAACCCCACCGGTACCTGTGTTGCTCCGCCCGTTGCGGCCGAGTTGCTGGAGCGCTGCGCACGGAGCGGCGCCGCGCTGATCGCGGACGAGGTGTTCCTCGACTATCCGTCGGGCGGGAGACCCGTACCGCATCTGCCGGAGGCGGGCGGCGCGCTGAGCTTCACGCTGGGTGGGCTGTCCAAATCCGTCGGTCTGCCGCAGCTCAAGCTCGGCTGGATCGTGGCCGCCGGCCCCGCGCGCCACGTGGACGAAGCGCTCGAGCGCCTGGCCTTCGTCGCCGACAGCTACTTGTCCGTCGCGACGCCCGTGCAGCACGCCCTGGCCGACCTGCTCGCCCGCGGGTCCGCGGTCCGCGCGGCGATCCTCGAGCGCTGCCGGGCGAACCTCGCGACGTTGCGAGCCGTGCTCGCGAACGCGGCGGGGATCGAGTGGACTCCACCCGACGGCGGGTGGAGCGTGGTGCTGCGCTGCGCGGGCGTTGCCGACGAGGAGGAGCTGGCGCTGGAGCTGCTCGGCGAGGACGGCGTCGCGGTCCATCCCGGCTACCTGTTCGACTTCGCCGAGCCGGGCTACCTCGCGCTCAGCTTGCTCCCGGCCCCGGCGGTCTTCGCCGAGGGGATACGCCGGCTCGCACAGCGGGTCGCCTCGCGGCTCTGACGCGCCCGTCCGGCTCTCCCGGCCTTGCCGCGGGGGGCGGCACCGAGCCCCGGCAGGGCCACGGCCCACACCGGGGATCGGGGAGTTCCCGCCGCCATTGACTCGCGCTCCGATCCGCCGTACTTCCCTGGCGAGGGGTCCGCCCGCTCAGGGGGCCAGGACGCCGGCCCGGGGTCCGAAGCGAGGGGCCGGCGGTGCCCGGCGCGGAGAGGAATCGTGAAGATCTGGCGCTTCGTCCTTCCACTCTTGTCGATCGCCGCGGTGGCGATCGCCATCGTCTCGTCGACAGCACGACGTCCGGACCCGCAGCAGCGCGTGTCGGTCGCGGCCGAGCCCGACGGCGCCGCGGACGCGGCCGGTAGCCCGGAGGCGGCACGCGGTGCGACCCTCCCGCCGGTGGCAGGAGACGCACCCGCCGAGCCGCACGCGGACGGGGCCGCCGATCGCCCCGTCGGAGTCAGGATGCTCGCCGGCGAGCGACGCGCGCCCGACGGCGTCACGAGCAACCTCGTGCCGAACACGGTCGTGGAGGCCGAGGTGATCCATGCCTTGACCCCGGCCGCGGCGCAGTTGCAAGGCATGCTGCACACCGGCTGGGAGCCGCAGCCGAAGCGCGCCCGGACCCGGCCAAAGCTCGGCGAGGACGGGTCGGGCTACGCGCCGACGCCGTTCATGATCGAGCAGGCAGGGGCCCGGCGCGAGCGCGCGCAGCGGTCGGCAGCGGAGGGGACCGGCACGGTCAAGACCTTCGATTCGCTCAACCAGGACGATGCGCTCGGAGCGTTCCCGCCCGATCCGATCGGCGCCGCCGGCCCGGTCCACGTCGTGAACGTGATCAATTTCAACTACGCGTTCCACAACAAGCTCACCGGTGCGATCGAGGCATCGGACTTCCTGTTCAACTTCTTTGCCGCGGCGCAGACGTTCACCTACGACCCCCGCGTGGTCTACGACCCGCACCACGACCGCTTCGTCGTCACCACGCTCGAGTTCTTCAACCAGCCGCCGCTCGTCTCGCGCGTCCTCGTCGCGGTCTCCGACGACTCCAACCCGAACGGCGCGTGGCATCAGGCCCAGGTCAACTCGCTGTTGACGATCGGCGGGGTGCAGACCTTCGCCGACTACCCCAGCCTGGCCGTCGACGAGCAGGCGATCTACATCACGACGAACCAGTTCGGGACCGGCGGCCAGGGCTTCCGCGACGCGAGGATCTGGGCCGTGGCCAAGGGGGCCGGCACGGGCGGCCTCTACGACGGCGGCGCGGCCACGACCAAGCTGCTCGACCCGCCGGACACGTTCGGCGCGGGCGCGAACTTCACGCTGCAGCCGGCCGACATCCTGGGCACGCCGCCGCCCGGAACCACCGGGACCTTCCTCTCCGCCTACAACGCCCTGTCCGATGCCGGAGGAAACTCGTACCTGCACCTGTTCCAGCTGAACAACCCGGTCGGCGTCGGGGCCGCCACGCTGGTCGAGGACGTGGTGTTCCTCGGCACGATCGACGCGTTCGACTACCTGGACGCCCCGCAGCCCGCGCCGGCCGACGGGGTGGACATCGTCGGCCCGCGGATCTACGACGCCGTCTGGCAGGACGACGTCGTGAGCGTGACGACGGTCGTCGTGCCGCCCGCCGGCCCCGCGGGGGAGACGACGGCCCACTGGATCCAGGTGGACACCACGAACTTGGCGACGACGGGTGGGGTGCTGGTCGATCAGGGAGACATCGGCGGCGAGGAGATCGGGCCGAACACGTTCACGTTCTTCCCCGCCGTCGCCCAGGCGGCGGACGGCACGCTGGGTTTCGGCTTCAGCGGATCGGGGTCGAGCGTCTATCCCGGCAGCTACTACACCCATCGGGAAAGCGGGGACCCGGCGGGCACGGTGCGGCCGCCCCGCTTGCTGCGCCGGGGGACCGGCCGGTACGAGCAGCTCGACGGCGACAGGAACCGCTGGGGCGACTACAGCGGGATCGGGGTCGACCCGGACCCGAGCGTCGGTCCCGCGGGCGGAGGCCAGTGCTTCTGGCCCTACAACTTGCACTCGACGAACACGAGCGCGATCGGCGCCGGCGAGTGGGGCACGGCCTGGGCCGAGTTCTGCCCCGCCCTGGCCGACTGCGGCAACGGCGCGATCGAGCCCGGCGAGACGTGCGACCCGCCCGGAGGGAGCTGCCGCAGCAACTGCACGTTCTGCGGGGACGGCGCCGTGGGTCTGACGGAGACCTGCGACCCACCGGGCGGCGACTGCCGCGCCGACTGCACGGCTTGTCGCGACGGGATCACGCAGCCCTCCACGGAGCAGTGCGACGACGGCAACGCGACCGTCGGCGACGGCTGCGACCTCGACTGCCTGGTCGAGGTCTGCGGCAACGGCATCCTGCAGTTCGGCGAGACCTGCGAGCCACCGGGCGTTCCCGCCGGCCAGCCGGACGAGTGCCGCGCGGACTGCTCGTTCTGCGGCGACGGCGTGTTCCAGGGCCCGACGCTCGAGCTGGCGCAAAACGGCGACTGCGAGTTCGGGACGTTCTTCGGCTGGTCGACGACGGCCGCCGGCAGCGGCGGCTTCAGCCTGTCGACCCCCGGGACTCCGACCCCGCTGAGCGGGCTCGGCACGGCGGGCAATGCCTCGGGCGGAGCGTTCTACGCGGTCTCGGACGAGATCGGCCCGGGAACGCACGCGCTGGCGCGGAGCTTCACCGTGCCCGCGAACGCGAGCGCCGTGAACCTGTCGTTCCGGATGTTCGTCAACAACTGGAACACGACGAGCGGGACGATCGTCGACCCGATCGGCCTCGATCACACCGGGCCGCCGAACCAGCACGCGCGCGTGGACCTGCTGAACCCCGGTTTCCCGCCGTTCGACACGAGCGGGGCGGCGGTGATCGACAACCTCTACCTCGGCGCGGATCCGGTCCTCGGCGGGGTCAATCCGTACACGACGTACAGCTTCGACATCACGGCCGACGTCGTGCCGGGACTGAGCTACGTGCTCCGCTTCGCCGCGACCGGAAACCAGTTCTTCCTGAACCTCGGCGTCGACAACCTGAGCATCACCGCGACGATCCCGCCGCCGGAGGCGTGCGACGACGGCAACAACCTCGACGGCGACGGCTGCAACGCGATGTGCGAGGCCGGGTGCGGCACGGGCACGAACTTCTTCGGCCAGACGATCCTCGCCCCCGACCGCACCACGCTCGCCTGGGCGCTCCCGGTCGACGTCGAGTTCGTCGAGGGCAATCTGGCGCTGGTGTCCTCGTACGGCTTCGACGCGTCGGGCTCGGCCGCCGCCGCGACCTCGATCGGCTGGTCCGTCGACCCCGGCCCGGCCGCGGGCCGCTACAAGCTCGCCCGCATCGACTGCCCGGTGTCGACCTGGAGCTCGGGCGGGAGCGGCGAGTGTCCCGGCGCCGTGTGCGACCGCGACGGCTCGCTGCCGCCTTGACCCGCGGGTGACGGCGCCCCGGCGATGAAGCCCAGCTCCTCGAGGAAACGGAGCTGGCGGGCGATGCCGTCGGCGCGGTACTCGGGGTGCGGGTCGAAGTCGGCCTCCTGCCGTTCGAGGTTGCGCGTCAGCAGGTGGCCGACGCCGGGGTAGACGTTCAGCTCGCAGCGGCCGCCGAGCGCGTTCAGCCGCTCGCAGTACTTCTTCGATCCGGCGAGCGGCGTCAACGTGTCCAGCTCGCCGATCACGATGCTGGTGGGCGGGGTCGTGCCGCTCACGTGCTCGGCCGGCGAGTACGCGGCCGGTGTCCCGCGGCCGCGCAGCAGCCGGCGGAACCAGCCGTCGGCACCGAGGTCCAGCGCCGGCGACCACAGCAGCAGCGCGTTCGGGGACGGGCTCGTCCCGTCTGCGCCGTCCTCGGCGGGGCAGCCGCCGCAGGCCGCCATCGCCGCCAGCTGGCCGCCGGCCGACACCCCGTCCGCCGCGATCCGCTCGGGATCGACGCCGAGCTCGCTCGCGTTCCGCCGGACCCAGCGGATGGCGGCGCAGGCGTCGGACAGCGCCTCGATCGGCGTGACCTCGCCCTGCGACAGCCGGTAGTCGACCGCGATGGCGACCAGGCCGCGCGCGGCGAACCGCTCGGCCGAGGCGAAGGTCCACTCCGCCGACCCGGCGCTCCAGCCTCCGCCGTGGAACAGCAGGATCGCCGGGGTCCGCTCGCGCGCTCGAGGATCGGGCGGGTAAAAGAGGTATGCTCGGAGCGCCTGGCCGCCGACCTCCCGGTAGACTCGCGACGCGGGTCGCGGCTCGGCGGCCGGCGCGGCCCCGGCCGCCGCAACCAGGAGCGCGATCGCCACGCAGCCTCGCCAGCCGGCGCTCATGAGCCCCGCGATCGTACCATCGTTCGCCGGCGCCTCGCGGCGGAGCGGAGGAGCACCCTCCGGCGAGCCGCCGCCGCCCGGCCACGGGGATCGCCGCGCACGCGCGACCGGCGCGCGTGCGACGACGTCGGAGGCGGGGACCCTCGCGCGTTCCGGATTGGGGGCATGAGCCCCGCAGGGCGCCGGTGGCTCGTCGGCTCCCTCGCCGGGTGCGGGGCGCTGCTCCTGCTCGCCGTCGGCTCGTGCGCCGGGTTCGTCGTCTGGTTGAACGCGCCGGGCGACGTGCTCGAGCCCGCCCGCCTGATCGATCCTGCCACCACGGGCTACGTGGAGTGGACGCTGCGGCTCGAGGAACCCGCCACCGAGGAGTTCTTCCGGACGCTGCTCCAGGCGATCGACGAGCTGCGCCGCGAGCTGCCGCTGCCGCTCCCGCCGGCGATCAAGGGGCCGCTGTTCGAGCTGCAGTCGCGGGCCGGAGCGCGAAAGCTCCGGCGGATGTTCCCGGCGGTGGCGGCCTGGACCTGCGCCGGAGGTGCCGGCGGCGCGGCCGACGTCCAGCTGTGGAGCGTCAGCCTGGCCGGCGCCGATCACCAGCTGCGGCTGATGGACTGGATCTTCGGCCGTTTGCTGCCGCTCGGCCGCGAGCGCGAGAGCGCCGTGCGCTACCGCGGCGAGACGATCGTCGCGATCCCGGTCGAGGGGCGGACCGAGCCGGCCGGGTTCTTCGTCCACCGCGGGGACCTGTTCGTCGTCACCGATCTGGAAGCGGCGCGCCGGGCGATCGATCGGCTGCAGCAGGCGCTCCCGGCGGCCGCTCCGCCGCCGGGAATCGAGCGCTGGCTCGAGCGGGCGCCGCAGCGGCCGCTGCGCGGCGCGATCGACAACGGCGCGGGCCACGTGGAACGGCTGTGGCGGCGGCTCGCCCCGGGTGGGGACGGGATCGTCGGCGACGAGGTCTGGAGCTCCGTCCGTGGCCTGACCGTCGGCGGAGCGCTCGAGGCCGGCGGCTCGTTCGACGCGGAGGTCGATCTGCACTTCGATTCCCCGGATGCGGCGGCGCGCGCCGCCGCGCCGTTCACGACGGCCTGGGCGCGCCTGGTCGAGGGAACGCCGCTCGCGTTCTCGGGGCTCGAGGCCGAAGGGGAGCGGCTGCGGGTGAAGCTCGAGATCTCGCGGGTCGCGGAGCGTCTGCGGGACGGCGCGCGCCGGATGCTCCCGCCGACGCGTGGAACGGCCGGTGCCGCGACCGGCGAGCCGCAGCGGCCACGATCGAACCCGGATTGACCGGCAGCACCGGCCCGCACCCGCCGCCGCGCGCGGTTCGTGCTCCTGGACGCCGTCCTCGCAGCTGCTGTTCCTCGACGTCCACATGCCGGAGTTGTCCGGAATCGCTGTGCTACGTCGCGTGCGCCGCAGCCAGCCGCCGGCTCCACCACCCCCTTCGATCGCTGCGCCGTCGCCGCCTTCGAGCCGGAGGCGATCGACCACCCAATCAAGCCCTTCGGACGCAAACACTTCCGCGCCACGCTCGGCGCCGCCGCAGCCAGTGCGACTCCGACGCAGCAGGAGTGCCACGACCGGACCCGGTTTCTCGCTCCGGTGTGTAGACTCGCGTCAGGGATGGCGAGAGGAGCCGGCACCATGTTCGATCCCCTGCTGGACGGGACGCGAGCCGGCGCCAAGGCCCGCTCGGGTTGGGCGTTTCCGGCCTCGCTGGCCGGTCATGGCCTGCTGATCGGACTGATCGTCGGCGGGTCGCACCTGATCGTCGAGTCCGTGACGGACCCCCAGCTTCCCGTCATCTTCGCCGCCCTCGCCCCTTCACCGCCGCCGCCTCCGCCGCCAGCGGCCGGGAGCGCGGCCGGCGCAGCGGCCGCCGGACCGCGGCTCGAGGAGTTCCGGCCGGAGCGCGAGGAGATCCTCCAGCCCAGCGAGATCCTGGAGGACCTGCCCTTCGTCGAGCTGGCTGGAAGCGAGGACGGCGGCGCCGGCGCCGGCGAGCAAGGTGGCGAAGCGTGGGGCGTCGATGGCGGGGCTCGCGGCGGACCGCAGGGCGGCGTGCCCGGAGGGTCGCCCGGAGGCCTCGGGTCGAGCGACGAGGCGCCTCTCGTGCTCACTCCCGAGATGACGGAGCCGGTGCTGAGACGAAGGCTGGAGCCGGAGTATCCCGAGGTTGCTCGCGTTGCGCGCCTGGAGGGGAGCGTGATCCTGCGGGCCGTGATCTCCGCCAGGGGCCAGGTGGAGGAGATCACCGTGCTGCGCTCTTCCAACCCGCTGTTCGACGAAGCTGCCGTCGCGGCGGTGCGGCAGTGGGAGTACGAGCCGGCCCGCCAGGGCGGGCGACCCGTGGCCGTGTACCTGACGATCCACGTGATCTTCAGTCTCCGCTGACCCGCGGCAAAAGTTCCACGCTCGAGGCGCGGATCTCGGCTCACGACACGCGGCAGACCAGGCCCTTGAGGTAGGCGCTCTCGGGGAAGCCCAGTGCGACGGGGTGATCCGCCGGCTGGGCCAGGCGCCCCACGATCCGGGCCTCGCGCGGGGCGTCGAGCGCCGCGTCGGCGACGATCTTCTGGAACAGGTCCGGGTGCAGGTGCCCCGAGCAGGAGAAGGTGTAGAGCAGGCCGCCGGGATCGAGCAGGCGAAACGCGAGGCGGTTGACGTCCTTGTAGCCCCGGGCGGCGCGGGCCACCTGGTCGCGCGAGTCGGCGAAGCGCGGCGGGTCGAGCACGACCAGGTCGAAGCGGCGGCCGGCCGCATCCAGCTCGCGCAGCAGCCGGAACGCGTCGCCGCGCAGGTTCTCGACGCGCGCCGGCTCGATCCCGTTCAGCGCGACGTTGCGGTCGAGCAGATCGAGCGCAGCCCGCGACGACTCGACGTTCGTCACGCTCGTCGCGCCGTTGCGGAGGGCGGCGATCGCGAAGCCGCCGGTGTAGGCGAACGCGTTGAGCGCGCGCCGCCCGGCGGCGTGGGCGGAAACCGCGGCGCGGCTGTCCCGCTGGTCGAGGTAGAAGCCTGTTTTCTGCCCGCCGCGCACGTCGACGGCGAAGCGCAGCCCGTCTTCGTCGATCTCGACCAGCTCCGGCGGCGCAGCTCCCGCGAGCGGCCCGGCGCGCGGCTCGAGCCCCTCCTTGCGCCGCAGCTCGACGTCCGAGCGCTCCCACACCGCCGCGGCGGGGAAGCACTCGACCAGCGCGGCCACGATCTCCCGGCGCCAGCGCTCGGCCCCGGCACTGAGGAGCTGGCCGACGATGGTGTCGGCGTAGCGATCGACGATCAGACCCGGCAGGCCGTCGGACTCCGAGTACACGAGCCGGCACGCGCTCGACGGTCCGTCGCCCACGAGCCCCCGCCGCGCCGCGACCGCCGCGGCCAGGCGGCGTCGCAGCAGGGCAGCGGAGACCTCCTCGTCGGGCTCGAAGGTCCACATGCGGACCGAGATCTGCGATGCCGGCGACCACGCTCCCCGCCCGCGGAGGCCGCCCTCGTGATCGACCACCTGGACCGTGTCCCCCGGCCCGGGGTCGCCTTCGACGCGCGCGATGGCGCCGGACAGCACCCACGGGTGCCGCCGCACGATCGGTCGCTGGCGACCGGGATGCAGCACGACGCGCGGCTCGCTCACCGCGGCACCAGGGGCGTTCGCGCGCGTGGGATCGCCACCGTGCGGCGCCGGAGCGTGGCGCAGCGCCGCGTGGACACACACCCAGCCCCGTCGGGATCCGGGTGTTGGACGATGGATCGTCGGCCCCCACGGCCGGGGTCGGTTGCATTGCGTGGTCCGGTCGTCATCGGGGCTTCGTGCGTATCGGTCGTGCGCCGGTCCGGCGTCCGCTCGAACGCTCGCTCGGGCGAGGAGCCGGGGCGCGACCCGTCGAGTCCGCCACACCCCCGAGGAACATGCCGTCCGACGTCGCGCCTTCGGTTGCTCCCGGGGCGAGCGGGGCAAGGGGAGCGAGCGGCGGCTCGCCCGGATAGAGCACGCGCTCGAGGAACAGCCCCGAGGGCGGGGCGGTCCACGTCGCGACCGGCGCGGGGTCGTCGACCTCGCCCGGATCCACGAGGCGCCGCAGATCGTCCGGCTCGAGCTCCCCCGCGCCGACGCGGACGAGAGCGCCGGCCAAGCGGCGGACCATCTTCCACAAGAAGTGCGAGGCGACGAGGCGCACCAGCACGAGGTCGCCCGCACGGACCAGCTCCGCGGAATCGACGACCACGAGCGTGCTGGCCTGCCCGGCCGGGCGCTCGCAGAACAGGCGGAAGTCGTGCTTCCCGCGCAGATCGCGCGACGCCGCCTCCATCCGCCCGACGTCGAGCGGGCGTTTCACCCACCACACGAAGCGCTTCGCCAGCGCCATGCGCCGGAGCGCGATCTGGTAGACGTAGCTCCGCGCGACCGCGTCGTGACGGGCGTGGAACCGCTCCTGCGCCCGGCGGAAGCTCAGCAGGTGGATGTCCGAGGGCAGCTCGTCGTTGGCCGCGATGCGGAACCGCTCCGGATCGACCGGCTCGCGCAGCCGGACGTGCGCCGTCTGACGCAGGGCGTGGACCCCGGCGTCGGTGCGACCGGAGCCGCCGATCTCGAGCACCTCGCCCCCGGCCGCCAGCAGCGCCCGCTGCAGCTCGCCCGCCACCGAGCGCGCGTTGGCCTGGATCTGCCAGCCGCGGTAGCGCGTGCCCTCGTATTCGACGTCGACGCGATAGCGAGCCATCCTCTGCCGTCCGATCAGCGGGCCGCCGCGAAAGACAGGTCGGTGTCGATCGTGGCCTCGAGCGAGCGCGCGCGCTCGACGAAGGCCAGCAGCTCGTCGTCACCGTCGAGCGCCAGGCGCTCGACGAGCGCGCGCGAGCCGGGAAAGGCCTCGAGCCCGTTGCGCCAGGCGCGACGGGCCTGCTCGAACTCCGAGTTCTTGGCGTGGGCGTCGCCGAGCAGCACGTAGATGCGCTCGTAGAACGGCCGACCCGAGCGGTTGTCGCGTGCGAGCTGGAGCTCGAGGCAGCGGCCGAAGTCGGCGACCGCTTCGGCCGAGTGCCGCAGCGCGCGCGGCCAGTGCAAGTGGTTCATGCCGCGCGCGTAGCGGGCGATCCATGACGCCTCATCGCGCGCGAGCAGCTCGTCGAGCACGTCGAGCGACTTGCGCGCGAGCGTTCCCTTGCAGACGATCGCGGCCAGGCCGCCGCAGGTCGGCAGCTTGTCGACGTAGGCCACGGCCAGTTCGAGGCGCGGCCCGTCGGCGCGCGGGTCGCGGTCGCACAGCTCGCGGAAGAAGGCGATCGGCCGGTCATGCGCGTCGTTCTCCGCCGCGCGGCGGCGGTAGGCGTGCGCCAGTTCGTGGCGCGACGGGTCGCGGCGCAGCTCGGCCTCCATCGCCGACAGCAGCCGGTCCAGCTCCTCGGCGGACAGGCGCGGCACGCGGCTGGTGCCGGCGGGAGAGCGGTCGAGCGGGCGCGGTGCCGCGACCTCGACCGGCGCGCGAGCGGCGTAGGCCGACGGCTCCTGGCGCACGACGACCTCGCGATCCGCGGCGACGCCCTCGAGGACCTGCAGGCCGCCGTCGGGCCAGCGGACCTCCAGCAGATCGGCACGCGCGTCCGCCGCCAGGCCGAAGTGCAGCCGCGGGTCGCTCTGGCCGGCGAAGCCGGCGCCGCCGTCGCGCTCGCGGATCTGGCGCCGGCCGCCGGCGACGAGCGTCACGCGGGCGCCGACGGCATCGACGCTCGTTCGTCGCGAGGGGTCGCCGACCAGGCGGACGCGCAGCCAGTGGTTGGCCGTCCGGACCCGGTTCTCGTACAGGTGCGGGGGCTGGCCCTGGTTCGCCACGTACAGGTCGAGGTCGCCGTCGTCGTCGAAGTCGAGGACGGCGATCCCGCGGCCGTCGCGCGCGCTCGCCAGCCCGACCTCGCGCGCCACCTCGCGGAACGTCTCGAACCCGTCGTTGCGCCAGAGGCGGTCGGGCTCGTGGCCCGAGAACGAGCGATCGCCGATCGTCGGCCAGTTGAGCGCGTCGGCCGGATCCTTGCCGAGCACGGTCCACGAGGCCAGGTCGTACCAGTAGCTGCCCGCGCCGGCGCTGATGAAGCCGTTGACCGAGAACAGGTCGAGGTCGCCGTCGTTGTCGTGGTCGAGCCACTTCGCGCCCCAGCCCCAGCCGCCGTCCCACGTGCCGGATTCGCTCGCGACGTCCATGAAGCGCGTCACGCCGTCGGCGCCCGGGCCGTTGTTGCGCCACAGCATGTTGCCTTCGCGGAGGTAGTGCGCGGTCGTGATGTTCGTGACGTAGACGTCGAGCCAGCCGTCGCCGTTGAAATCGCCGAAATCGACGTTCATGCCCTTCTTCGTGTCGGGGCCGATGGCGGTCGCCGAGACGTCGGCGAACCCCCCGCGGCCGTCGCCGTAGAACAGCCGGTCGGGCCCGAAGTCGTTCGCCACGTAGAGATCGGTCCAGCCGTCGTTGTCGAGGTCGGCCGCGCCGACGGCGAGCGTCCAGCCCGTGTCGTCCACGCCGAGCGGCACCGCCACGTCGGTGAACGTGCCGTCCGGCTCCTGGTGGTAGAGGAAGTTCGCGCCCGCGTTGCGCGCCCGCTCGAAGTCGTCGTGCATGATGCGCGTCGAGTCGAGCCGCCACAGGTCGACGTCCGCGGCGAAGTAGTTGCCGACGTACAGGTCGAGCCGGCCGTCGCGGTCGTAATCCAGCGCCACGACCGCGTTGCCGTTGGCCCACGGCGTTCCCGGCTCTCCCGCCGCCGTGCGGAAGCGCTCGAGCGTGACGTCGGTGAACGTCCCGTCGCCGTCGTTGCGGAACAGCCGGTCGCGCCCCCAGCGGACGAGGTACAGGTCCTGCCAGCCGTCGTTGTCCACGTCGGCCCAGATGCAGTCCATGCTCGTTCCGCCGTCGTCGTTGACCGCGGCGACGCCCGCCGCGGGCGCGACGTCGCGGAACGTCCCGTCGCCCAGGTTCCGGTAGAGGCGGTTCGGCTGCCCCTTGTCCGAGTCGGTCACGTACAGGTCGATCCGCCCGTCGTTGTCGAAGTCTCCGGCGGCGACCGCCGCCCCGACGCTCGACAGCCACGGGCCGATGTTGTCGACCCGGGGATCGAGGCGCGGCTTGTGGTGGACGTGGTTGATTCCGGCCCGTGCGGCAACGTCGAGGAAGACCGGCGTAGGCTGGCTGCGATCCGTCTCGCGTGCCCCGTCCGCCGCGGAGCCCCCGCAGCCTCCCGCGGCGAGCACGAACGCCAAGGCTGCAGCCGCGACCGGCCGCGCGTGACCGCCACGCAGGCGCGCGCCCCACCACGCGGCCGGTACGAACCGCCACCGCATCCCTCTGGTTCCCCCTTTGCCTTGCCATCATAGCCCGGCCCGTCCGCCGGCCACCCGTGCTTCGCAGGCGACGAACCGCGCGATGCGACGCCTCCCCCGGCGCAGTCGAGATCGCGGAAGTGCCACCTCCCGGTCGGCCTCGCTGCAGCACTCCGAGCAGACGAGCCAACCGTCGATCGGCCCATCCGCCGATGCGGTCGCGCTTCCCACGACGAGGGCCACGGCGAGAGATCGCGCTTTCCGCATCTCGTCACGGGTATCCTATCCTGTCTTCCATGAAAAGGATGAAGCGCTACGCGAGCTTCGACGAGTACTTCGCCGACCAGGGTCCGAAGAACCGTGCCATCATCCGCGCCCTGCGCAAGTTCGTGGCCCGGGCCGCCCCGCAGCTCGAGGAATCGGTGAAGTGGGGGAACGGCTGCTGGCTGAAGGGCGACGATCCGGTCTGCTACGTGTACTCGGCCCCGGACCACGTGCAGTTCGGTTTCTTTGCCGGCTCCGCGCTCGACGACCCGAAGGGGCTGCTCGAGGGCGCGGGCAAGTACGTGCGGCACATCAAGCTGCGCGGGGCCGCCGACCTCGACGAGCGCGCCGTCCGGGCGATCCTGCGACAGGCCGCGCGCTAGTCGCGGTGGCGCCGCGCGAGATGGGCGGACAGGAGGACGAGAACCGCGAGGGCGGCGGCACCGGCTCCGCCCAGCGCCGGCACCTGGTCCCCACCGCACGAGTACGGTTGAAACCCGTCACCGACGGGGAGTCCGGTGCTTGCGCGCCCTGGCCGAGCGGTAGCCGACAGAGCAGCTCCGGGGAGGATCCGTGAGATTCGCCTGCATGATCCGCACCAAGGAGATCTCGCCCCCGGAGAGCAAGGCGATCCAGAGCACCTTCCCGGCATTCGCCGGGACCCAGGCGATCGCACCGGCCGCGAATTGATGGCTGCGCGTCAGCGCAGCCTGCCGCCCTGGTGCCGCGTTCGCCCGCCCATTACCGAGTAGGCGTCCGCGGATCATGGTGGGAGGGAGCGATCGTCAGGCGGCCCGCGGCAGATCGTACGCGTGGATGCAGCCGGCGATGCGGATGACACCGCCGGCCTGGATGGGAGCGAGCCGACCATGACCGAAGGCATGGGTCCCGCCGCGAGCCGCCTCGGCCGAACTCTCACGCGGTCGGCACACGATCCCGCCAACCGCCCAGGAACCACGGGAGGGCGGCCCCGTTGACCTCGCCCTCGATGGCCATCGAGGAGCCGGACCGCGCCTGCGCCCGATCGGTTTGCGGCGTCCTGGGGGGGCCGAAGGGCCGCCGGCCGAACCGTGGAAAACGGAGATCGAGAAGCACGTCAAAGATCGAGATGCGGACGCCGCCGCGGATTCCCCGGAAAGGCCGACGGCGGCCGCCGACCCGCGGTATTGTAGTCGGGTGACCTCCCCCGATCAGCTCACCCGGGACGTGATCGCCATCGTCGCGGGCATTGCGGAAGTGGAGCCGCACGAGGTCGCTCCCGACGCCACGCTCGAGGAGCTGGGGATCGACTCCCTCGACGGCCTGCGCATCGTCGCCGCGGTGGAGAAGAGGTACGGCATCGTCGTCGAGGAAGCGGAGATCTCGCGGATCCGCACGATGCCGGACGTCCTCGCGCTGGTCCGGCGCTACGCGCCGGAGGTGCGTTGAGCCCGCCCCGAGTCGGAGGTCCGGAGCCGGAGCCCCGCCGCGGAGCCGCGGAGCCGGTACGTCCCGTCGTCACCGGCGTCGGGTTGATCACGCCGATCGGTGCGGACCCCGACTCGTTCTGGCGGGCACTCGTCGAGGGACGATCCGGAGCCGGCCCGGTCCGCTCGTTCGACACCGCCGAGCTGCCGTCCCACGTCGGCTGCGAGGTCGACTCCTTCGCGCTGCCCGCGGCCGTGAAGGCGGCGCTGTCCGGCGGCCGCTGCACGGAGCTGGCCGCGTTCGCCGCGCTGCAGGCGGCGTCCGGCGCCGGGATCGCGAGCGCCCTCGAGGGCGCCGCGGACGCCGCCGTCGTCGTCGGCACGACGATGGGCGAGGTCACGCAGTTCGAACGGGACCGGGCGGAGCATCCTGACGGTGAAGCAAGCGTCGAGGACGTGCGCACCCTGGTCGAGCGCCCGCTCGACGTGATGGCGCGCTCGATCGCTCGGATCTGGGGGCTGAGCGGCCACGTGGTCACGGCGCCCGCGGCGTGCGCCGCCGGCTCCTACGCCGTGGGTCTGGCGGCGTCTCTCGTCCGCCGGGGCCAGGCGCGCATCGCGATCGCCGTGGGATGCGATGCATTCTCGCGGCTGGCGTTCGTCGGCTTCTCGCGCATGCGAGCGATGTCGTCCGATGCGTGCCGTCCGTTCAGCCTCGGCCGGCCCGGGCTGTTGCTGGGCGAGGGCGCGGGCGCGCTCGTGGTCGAGGCCGAGCCGTCCGCCCGGGCCCGCGGGGCCGAGATCCTGGGCGCGGTCGAAGGTTTCGGGCTGTCGTGCGACGCGCACCACGTCACGGGCCCGGATCCCGCCGGAGCCGGCGCGGCGCGGGCGATGCGCGATGCGATGGAGCGCGGGGGAGTCGGACCCGACCGGATCGACTACGTCAACGCGCACGGCACCGGCACGCCGCTCAACGACCGGATGGAGAGCCGGGCGCTCCGCACGGTCTTCGGCGCACGCGCGGCCAAGATCCCGGTCTCGTCGATCAAGGCGCTGACCGGGCACATGATGGGCGGAGCGGGCGCGGTCGAAGCCATCGCGTCGCTGCTCGCGATGCGCCACGGCGTCGTTCCGCCGACCTGGAATTTCGTCGCTCCGGATCCGGAGTGCGCCATCGATTGCGTTCCGAACGAGCCGCGCCGGAGCCGGTTGCGCCACGTGCTCTCGAACTCGTACGCGTTCGGCGGCAACGACGCGAGCCTGCTGCTCGGCGCGGCGGAGTGAGGGACGAGATTGGCAGACGCCTGGGTCGTGACCGGTGCCGGGCTCGTCACCGCCGCCGGGGATGATGCCGGAGAGCTGTGCGGCCGGGTTGCCGGCGGGGAGCCCGCTCCGGCAGCCGCCGAGCCGCCGCCCGCGCGCGCCATCGCCGCCTTCGACCCGGCGCGCTACGTCCGGCGCAAGGGGCTGCGGCATCTGTCCCCCACCTCCCAGCTCGCCTGCTCCGCGGCGGCGCAGCTGGAGCTGGGCCTGCACCCGATCCCGCCCGGCGAGGTCGGCGTGGTGCTCGGCTCGGCCTGGGCCGCCCTCGACTCGATCGTGCGCTTCGAGCGCGAGGCCTGGACTGAAGGACCGCGCTTCGTCGACCCCGGCCTGTTCGCCGAAACCGTGGCCAACGTGCCCGCCGGCCACGTCTCGATCTTCTTCGGCTGGTCGGCTCTGAACGCGACGGTCGTCGCCGGCGGCGCATCGGGCTTGCAGGCGATCGTGACCGCGCTCGACTGTCTCGCGGAGGGCCGCGCCGCGGTCGTCGTCGCGGGCGGCGCCGATGGGGTCAACCAGCACGTCCTGCGGGTTCGCGCAACGCACGGCGTGGCGAGCGAGAGCCCCCGCGCCGAGCGGCGCGACTGGGTCGGGGGCGAAGGCTCCTGCCTGCTCGCGATCGAGTCCGGCGAGCATGCCGCGCGCCGCGGGGCCCGCGTCCTGGGCGTGCTGCGCCGCGGGGCCACGTGCTGGTCCGATCCGCGGGGCGTGCGGACGCTCGAGCCGCGGATCCACTTGCTGCGGCGGCTGCTGGACGGCGCGGGACTCCGACCGAGCGAGATCGACCTGATCGTGACCGCTCGCGGAGGATCGCCGGAGCCGGACGAAGCGCAGGAGCGCGTGCTGCGCGAGACGTTCTCGCCGGAGGTTCCGCCGCGAATCTCGGCCGGTGCGGTGCTCGGCGAGACCTGGGGCGCCGCCGGTGCGATCGGCGTCGCGCTCGCGCTGGAATGCGTGCAGCGTGGCGCGCCGTCGGAGCGGGGCGAACGCGACCGACCGGCGCGCGACGTGCTCGTCCTCGATGGCTGCGCGTCGGGTCACTTCGGCGCGCTCCTCGTCTCCGCCGCGGACTGACTCGATGGACGCCCAGCGGATCCTCGCGCTCCTGCCGTGGCGGCACCCGTTCCTGCTGATCGACCGCGTGGTCGAGTGTGCTCCGCACCGCCGGATCGTGACCGAGCGCCGGATCTCGACGGGCGATCCGTTCGTCGGCGAAAGCGCGGAGCAGCATCCGTGGTTTCCGAGCCTGCTCCTGCTCGAAGGGCTGGGCCAGACCGCGGCGCTGCTGTACCGTGTGAGCTACGTTGGCGAGGAAGCCGCCCCGCTGCCCCTGCTCGGATACCTGCGCGCCTCGCTGCACGGTTCCGCCCGCGCGGGAGACCTGGTGACGTTCGAGATCCGGCCGGCGAAGATGACGCGCCGCGGCGGCGTGTTCGAGGGCCGGGCGCTCGACGGGATCACGCCGCTGGCCGAGGCGGAGCTGGCGTTCTCGGTGGGCGGGGGCGAGCGATGAAGCTGTCGTTCGACGCCGGAGCGGCGCTGGTCACAGGAGGATCGGGCGGGATCGGCTCGGCGATCGTCCGCGCGCTCGGGGCGTCGGGCGTGCCCGTCGGCTTCACCTACAGCGGTGGGAAGGAGCGAGCCGAGGCCCTGCTCCGCGGCGCGACGGCCGACAAGTCGCTCGCCGCGTTCCCCTGGAGCGGATCGAGCTTCGCCCAGGCGGCGGAGCTGCTGCACGCCGTGCGCTCCGCGCTGGGTCCGGTGCGCTTCGTCGTCGCCGCCGCGGGCATCGCGCAGCGCTCCGCCCTGCACCGGCTGGGCGAGGACGAGGCGCGCAAGTTGATCGACGTCAACCTGACGGGAGCGCTGGCGGTGGTCCGCGCCGCGGCGCCCGCCCTGATGAAGGACGGCACGGGCCGGATCGTGCTCGTCGGCTCGGTCTCCGGCCGCCGGGGGATCGCCGGACACACGGTCTACGCCGCGACCAAGGCCGCGCTCGAGGGCTTCGCCCGCGCCCTGGCGCGCGAGGCCGGGCCGTTCGGCGTGACGGTCAACACCGTGGCGCCGGGGTTCATCGACACGCAGATGCTGGACGGGATCCCGGAGGGCGCACGCGCCGCGTGGCGCGAGCGCATCCCGCTCGCCCGCCTCGGGCGAGCGGAGGAGGTGGCCGCCGCGGTGTCGTTCCTGCTGTCGAACGAAGCCGCCTACGTCACCGGCCAGACGATCGTCGTCGACGGCGGGATCAGCCTGTGAGCCGCCGCGTCGCGATCACCGGCCTGGGCGTGGTCTCGGGGTACGGCTGCGGCACCGACGCGTTGTGGCACGGCCTCGTGTCCGGCCGCCTCGCCGTGCGCGACCATCGCGCGCGCTTCGGCGGTCGCACCTGGCTCCGCTATCGCATGGCGTCGCTGCAGGAGGCGGCACCGGCGCTCGCGGCGCGCCTGCCCAACCGGCAGCTGATCCAGCACGAGCAGCTCGAGCGCGACCCCGACCTGATCGCGATCGCCGAGGCCGTGCGCCAGGCGACGGCGGACGCGCGGCTCGAGTACGATCCGGCGGCGAACGACGTCGGGATCGCCGTCACGCACGAGAGTCCCGGTCTCGCCGATCACCTCCAGGGCTTCTTCCGCTGGGGCGAGACGGCGCGGGCCTGGCTGCGCTCGCCGGCACGCTTCGATCCGCCGGAGTTCCTCTACCAGCAGAAGAGCGAGAGCGTCTACCGGCTGCACTCATTCCTCTACGTCCACTATCTCTGCGCGCTGTTCGGCTTCCACGGCTTCAGCCTGTACAACAACAACGCCTGCGCCTCGGGCGCCTTCGCGCTCGCCATCGCCGCCGACCGGATCCGCAACGGCGAGGCCTCGGCCGTGGTGGTCGCGGGGGGCGACGTGCCGGAGGACGGGACCAAGTACCGCTGGTTCCGCGATCTCGGCCTGTACTCGGCGAGCGGGGAGTGCCGGCCCTACCGCGCCGACCGCGACGGGCTGGTGCTGGGCTCGGGGGCTGCGGCGTTCGTGCTCGAGGATCTCGCCGCGGCGCGGCGCGCGGGCAAGCGGATCCATGCCGAATGGCTCGCCGCGGGGTTCAGCTCCGAGGGCTGGAAGATCACCATGCCGGACGTCGCGAGCGACCGCTACGGGGCCGCGATCGCCCAGGCGTTGCGGGCCGCCGCGGTGGCGCCGGACGAGGTGACCCTGATCACGCCGCACGGGGTGGGCGGCGCGATGCTCGACCACTTCGAGGCCGAGACGCTCGCGCGCATCTTCGGCGACGGCGATCGCGCCTGGCCGCCGCTGTTGCTGACCAAACCGGCCCTGGGGCACACGCTCGGCGGCTGCGTCCTGGTCGAGACCGTGGCGTCGATCCTCGCGCTCGAGCGGGGCACGATCCCGGCGGCGTGCCGCTGCGTCGAACCGGACGCGAAGCTGCCGCTCGGGCGGCCGCGCCAGGACTGGGCCAGCAAGCGCTGGACCCTGCTCAAGTGCACCAACGGCTTCGCCGGTCAGAACGGCGCGATCGTGCTCCGCGCGGCGGAGGAGCCGGCGTGACGCGCGCGCAGGGGTTCCTTCTCCGGCGGCGGATCGCGAAGGGCGACCGGTGCGCGGCTGGCTGAGGCCGCTCCTGCTTCCGCTGCTGCGCCGGCGCGAGGACGAGATCGAGCTGCGCTCGCGCTCGTTCCGGATCGCGAGCGAAGACGATCGCGAGCGGGTGGCGCGGCTGGGACGGGCGTTCCTCGGCGGCTACAACGCGATGCTCGCCGCTTCCGCGCTGGAGCATGTCGCCGCGGCCGGTGCCGCGGTCGAGCCGCACTACCGGCCGTTCTTCTTCGAGGGCGCGGCGATGGGCTACCTGCCGCGCGGGTACTACGGCGCGGGGTGCAGCGTGGAGCGCGCCGAGGCGGACCTGTTGCGGATGCACCCGGCGTTTCGCCATCTCTACTACGTCGGCCTCGGCTTCTGGTACGGCTTCCGGCACCGCGCGCGGCCCCGACGGCTGAGCGAGCTGGTGGCGCACGTCGACGCGCTCTACGCTCCGTTGTGCTGGGACGGTCTCGGCTTCAAGGCCGGGTTCTTCGATTTCGACCCGCCGGACGGCGGGCCCGCGCGGGCGATCCTCGAGGGTTGCCCCGAGGCGGTGCGGCCGTGGGCGTTCCAGGGCTTCGGCCGGGCGATGTTCTTCGTCTATATGGACGACCCGGAGGGCTTCGAGCGCCTCGCGGCCCGGCTGGGCCCGGCCCGGCGGCTCGACCTGGAGTTCGGCCGGTCGCTGGCGCGCGGCTTCACCGGCCTCGATCGGCCGGAGGCACTCGTCGCGTACGTCGGGTCCGCTCCGGACGCGACCCTCGGCGCGCAGCGGCGGCTCGGCGTGACGTGGGCGCTGACGGCCCGGCGAATGAACGACCGCGACTACTTCGACCGCTGCCTGGCGCGCGCCGGGGCCGAGGTGCGGGATACGCTCGGAGCGCTTCCCGATCTGTGCGACGCGGCGCTCGCGGGCGCGCGCAGCTACGAGCAATGGCAGGATCGCACTCGCACTGCGCTCCAGGCGAGTCGCTGGCCGGCGGTGGATCGCGTCGTCCCGCCTCGGACGACCTGACGGAAGCGCCGGGCTGGCGGAGAGTGGAGGCAGGGGAGGGAGGTCACCTGCCGGATGCAGGCGACCGCGCGTGCACCGCCTGTGGACCTGCTGTCATCGCGGACGGGCTGGACGGTTCGCTTCCGGAGAAGGCGCGCCGACGCGGCTCGCCCGGCTCGGGCGACGTGGCGCCGTCCGGCTATACTCCTCGGCCGCTCATGCCCGGTGGGATCGGCATGCGGTGCGGTCCGGCCAGCGGAGCCCTGCAGCTCGACCGGACGAGGATGCCGGGATGACTGCGATCGCGATCGACCCCGACCGGCTGAAGGTCCGCCCCGCGACGCCGGCGAGATGGAGCGATCTCGAGACCCTGTTCGGGGAACGCGGGGCGTGCGGGGGCTGCTGGTGCATGGCCTGGCGCCTGCGGCACAAGGACTACGTCGCCGGCAAGGGCGCCCGTAACCGGCGCGCCCTGCAGAAGATTGTCGCGCGCGGGCCGGCGCCGGGATTGATCGGCTACCTCGGCCGCAAGCCGGTCGCCTGGTGCGCCGTGGCTCCACGCACCGAGTATGCCGCGCTTTCCCGTTCCCGCGTGCTCGCTCCCGTGGACGCGGAACCGGTGTGGTCGATCTCGTGCCTGTTCGTGCTGCGGGACTGCCGGCGCCGGGGTCTGTCCACGCGGATGCTACGGGCGGCCGTCGAGTTCGCGGCGTCGCGGGGAGCGAAGATCATCGAGGGCTACCCGGTCGTGCCGCACGCCGAGCGCGCTCCCGACGCCTTCCTCTGGACCGGCATTCCTTCGGCGTTCCGCAAGGCGGGCTTCGAGCAAGTCGCGCGGCGCTCGGCGTCGCGTCCGATCATGCGCGCCGTGATCCGGCGCTAGCAGGGCGTTGCGGTCCGCCCACACCCGGGAGTGCCGGCGCTGCGCTTCGACCCGAGCGCTCGCCGCTCATGGGGACGCGGCACGAGGCCGCGACGCGGGCGGGAGCGTGCGCCGCTCGCTCGCGCGCTGCATGCGGGAGATCGCCGAGGTGTTATCATCCCGCGACCACGCGATGCCGATCCCCAGCGAGCAGCCGCCGGCGATGGAGGATTTCGCGCGCTTCCGGTCCGAGGCCGGTCCCGCGTCGGTCGCGCTGCGCCTCGATCCGCTCGAGATCGGGATCGCCGGCCTCGACGCGGGGCTCGCCGCAGACCTGCTCGAGCGCTACGCGCCGTACTCCAGCCGCTCGAGCGCCGACCCCGCGGCGCTGCGCGTGCGGTTCGTGGTCGCCGACCGCGAGCACTTCATTCCGCCCGGCGAGCCGATGGCCCTGGCCCAGGTGCGGATCGCGTGCGACGGCGATCGGGTGCGGTACATGAGCCATCGCCTCGCGGGCTGGTTCGACACCGTCGGCGGGAGCGGGCTGGCGGTGATGGGCCGCACCGGGTACGAGCCCCGGTCGCGCGCCGTGGACAACTTCATCCGCGCGGCGGTCGCCTGGCAGGCGGCCTGCCGCGGCGGCGCCCTGGTCCACGCCGCGAGCGCCGTGTGGAACGGAAAGGCGTTCCTGTTCTACGGTCAGTCCGGCGCCGGGAAGTCGACGCTCGCCGCGAGCAATCGCCGCGCTCGCATCGTCAGCGACGACCTCTCGCTGCTGCTGCCGCGAGCGGACGGGCGCCTCGAGCTGACCGGCAGCCCGTTCCGCGGCACGTACGAGGAAGGGCCGCGCGTCGTCGGCCGCTTCCCGCTGGTCGCGGGGTTCCGCCTGATCCAGGCGCAGCGCGCCGCGGTGCGCGACGTGCCCCGCGTACGTGCCCTGTCCGAGGTGGTGGGGAACCTGCCGTTCGTCGCCGAGGCATTCGCGACGCGTCCCGACCTGTTCGCGCGGGTGGAGCGGGCGTTCGACGCGATCCCGCTGGCGCACCTGCACTTCCGCAAGGACGACAGCTACTGGGACGCGATCGCCGCGGCGGGGTACTGAGCCCGGGCGGCGCGCTGCCGCGGGCGTAGAGCGCGGTCAGCGCACGTAGCCCAGGCCACGAGCGCCGCGGCGAGCACGCCACCTGCCGTCGGCCGGTTCGCGACCACGGCACCGTCGGAGCCCGTTGCCCGGCGCCACCGCGAGCCCGGCGTCGACTGCCCCGCTCAGCGGCGCAGCGTCGCGGCGATCGAGCCGCGCGTGGCGCGCCAGGCGGGGAGCAGCGACGCCGCCAGGGTCGAGCCGAGCGAGAGGAAGAAGGCGAAGACGGCGATTCCCGGGACGAAGTCGACGCCCCCGAGAAACGGCCGGGTCGAGCCCGGTGGCGAGGGGAAGGGGATGCCGATCGCGCTGACGGCGGCGGCGATCACGGCGCCCAGGGCGACGCCGGCGAGGCCGCCGATCAGGCCCGTCAGCGCCGCCTCGGCCAGCAGCAGCCCGCCGATCGCCCGCCGCTTCAGGCCGAGCGCGCGCAGCGTGGCCAGCTCCACCCGCCGCTCGAGGATCGAGATGCCGATCGTGTTGGCGATCCCCAGGATCACGATCGTGGCCACGATCAGCTTGATCACGTCCAGCTCGCGCTCGAACAGGCTGCGCGTTTGGTTGTGGAACAGCGCCAGGTCGCGCCAGGTGCGGGTCTCGAGCGCGAGCCCCTCGCGTGCGAACGACCGTTCCAGCGCGGCTCGCAGCGCATCGACCGCCTCGGTCCGGTCGAGCAGCACCACGATCTGCTCCGTCCGGTCGTCGAGCAAGAGCTGCTCCACCGCCTCGAGCGGCAGCTTGAGCGTCCAGTCGTCGTAGGCCTTCATCCCGCCCTCGAAGATCCCGCGCAGGCGGACGTCGACCGCGTTCAGCGCTCCGCTCTCGGTGTTCGTCATCAGCGTGACCACGGCCCCCGGCTCGCCGGCGAACCGCTGCGCCAGGCCGACGCCCGCGACCATCCCGTAGGGATCGGCGGCAGCGAGCGGCTCGCCCGCGACGAGCGTCACGTGCCGGCTGAACTCGGCGTCCTGCTCGGGCTCGACACCGATGCCGACGAACGCGACGTAGCGGTCGCCGGAGGCGATCATCCCCGAGAACTCGCGGCGGCGCGTCACGCGCTCGACGCCCGCGACGCCGCGGACCAGCTCGACGATGCGGCCGGCCTCGTCGGCCGGGATCAAATAGCGCCCCGGCTCGCCCAGGTGGCCGTCGCTGTAGCCGTGGCGGTAGATCTGGAGGTGCCCGTGCCGGCCGCGGATCGCGTCCTCCCGCAGCTCGGCGAAGATGTTGTAGATCACCCCGCCGTTGACGATCAGCGCGGCGCAGCCGGCGGCGATGGCGAGCAGCGCGATCGCCGTCCGCAGGCGGTTGCGGAAGACGTTGCGCAAGGCCAGGCGCAGGAAGAGGCTCACGTCGCGTCCACCAATCGGCCGTCGCGCAGGCGGATCACACGGTCGGCCAGGGCGATCAGCTCCGGGTCGTGCGTCGCGTAGAGCAGGGTCGCGCCCAGCTCGAGGCCGATCTCGCGCATCAGGGCGATCACGCGAGCCCCGGTCTCGTGGTCGAGGCTCGCCGTCGGCTCGTCGGCGAGCACCAGCGCCGGCCGTCCGGCGAGCGCGCGGGCGACGGCGACGCGCTGGCGCTCGCCGCCGCTCAGGGCGCCGGGGCGTCGCCCGCGCTTGTCGGCGAGCCCGACCCGCTCGAGCGCGTGGTCGACCGCCGCGCGCCGCTCGGCGGAGGAGAACTGCTTGCGGAACAGGAGGGGCAGCTCGACGTTCTCGGCGGCGGTGAGGACCGGGACCAGGTTGTGGTCCTGGAACACGAAACCCATCCGTCGCAAGCGCAGCTCGGCCCGCCGTCCGTCGTCGAGCCGGCCGACGTCGATCGAGTCGATCTCGACCCGGCCCGTGGTCGGCTCGTCGAGGGTACCGATCAGGTTCAGCAGGCTCGTCTTGCCGCTGCCGGAAGGACCGGCCACGGCGACGAACTCACCCGGCCGGATCTCGAGATCGACGCCGGCGAGCGCCACCGCGCGCGCGGCTCCCGCACCGAAGACGCGGCTGACCGAGACGAGCCGGACCACGGAGTCAGGCCCACCGGCTGCGTCGGGGTTCCCCACCGTCGAGGAGAATGGCACAAAGCCCGGATCGCGGGATCGCCCCGGCTGGCACCGAGCGGCCGGTTGGGCGAAATCGACACGAAAGTCGTCGATGCCAGGGGCCGCAGCGTCGGCCGGAACGTCTAGGGGGGGCACGGCGACCTCGAGAAGCGGCCTTGACCAGGCGGCCGGAACGGCGTACAGTCGATCCAATCCGCCCCGCGCCGAGGGCGGTATGGCGGCCAGACCCCAGGGCAGTGGGGAGTCTCGCCCGGAGGGCTCGCCGGGAGGGTGTCATGGCCCATGTGTCGCGTGCTGCGGCTCGCCGTTCGTCCCGTGCCTTGCTCCTTTCCATCCTCTTCGCCGCGGCCGCGGGAACCGTCCGCGGCGGCCCGGCGGCGGCAGGTCACGACCTGCTCGAAACGGACACGGCCGCGACGCTCGAGGACCTGGTGCTGATGCCCGCCTTCTTCGGGCCGGGCAGCGATCCGTTCGTCGGACGCGTCCAACTCCGGGGCGTGCCGCTCGACAGCTTCGACCCCGACGGTCCCGGGCCGCTGCCCACGTTCAGCGACCTGTGGCCGACCGACACGATCGTCCGGCGCCTGGCCGACGCCAATCCGCCGTTCCCGGCCACGATCCCGATCGAGATCGTCGAGCTGCACCTCGTCAGCGCGTCGCCGATCACGGTCACGTACAACGGAGGGATGAACCCGCAGCAGTGGAACCTGCGCGTCGAGGTTCACGTCAACCCGGTCACGGGCGCGGTCGATCCGCCGCAGCCGACGGGTTCGATGACGATCCGGCACGAGTACCCCGACGGGGGGACGTTCGACTCGCTGCTGCCGGTCAAGCCGCTCCTCACGTTCACGCAGGTCGGCGGGCCGGGTGTGGTCGGCCCGTTCGTCGCCGGGGCGACGCTCAACCTGAGCGTGACCGGCGAATCGTGGAGCCACGCCGCGAACCCGCTGATCTTCCCCGCCGACGGCCAGTTCGTGATCGAAGTGCCGGGACTGACGAGCAACTTCTTCCCGGGATGCGTGTGCGCGACGTGCCAGCCGCCCCGCGAGCCCGCCGTCTGCTACTCCGTGGACGGCGGCCTCTCGAGTCCCGCGCGCAACGGCGCGCCGCTGACGCCGCTGCCGAACCCGGCCGAGGGCCTGATCGTCCCCGATCCCCGCCACGCAGTGCCGAACGACGTCTACGCGCTCGGCTGGTCCCCGGGCGGGAACGCGTACGAGACGGAAGGGGAGATCTTCCAGTCCGCCGGCGACCCGCTCGGCGCCCCGCCCAACGTCTCGAACGTCGACCGCATGTCGTCCGCCCTCGGGATCGGCCCGGCTCCGGGGGGCCCGCCGTTCCTCGGGCCGTTCTCGCCCAACCCCGGCGCGCCCGCTCCGGCGCCGCCGCCGCCGGGAGCGCTCGGGACGTTCGGCCTGAAGTCCGGCGACAACGTCGACGCCCTCTCCTTCGGGCGCGACAGCGGCGACGTCCTGCTGTTCTCGGTCGATCCGGCGACGGCCGGCGTGCCCGGCACGCACGTGCGGATCCACGCAGTCACCTCACCTCTCGGAGCGGCCGCGGCGCTCCCGTTCCCCACCAACCCCGGAGGCGGGAATCCGGGGAACGAGGCGGCCGGCGACGTGTTCAAGAGCCTGCCGCTCGCGCCGTTCGGCAGCTACATCCCGCTGCACTACGCGACGGGCAACTACCTCACGCCGGCCACGGTCGCCGCCAACGAGCTGGCGATCGACGAGTTCCTGCTCGGGCTGCAGGCGCCGGCGCTGAACGGCTCGGCGCTCGGCGCGCCCGAGGACGACCTCGACGGGCTCGAGCTGTCGGATGCCGGAGATCCGATCTTCGGCGTCGATCTGATCGACAACGGGACCGGGATCGGCCCGCCCGACGGCGTGCCCGACCGCTTCGTGTTCTTCAGCCTCGACACCGCCTCGGTCTCGATCGCGCCGGCGCTGTTCGACCCCGACGACGTCCTGCTCGTGCCGCCCGGAGGGTTCGGCTTCGGGCTGTTCGCCGACGGCGCATCCGACATCGGCCTCCTGGTCGGGGACGACATCGACGCCCTGGCGGTCTCGGACGTGACGATCCCCGGCGGGCCCCCCGGCGTGCTCGACCCCGGCCTCGACGAGGCGTTGTTCAGCCTCCATCCGGGCTCGCCGAGCGTGCTGCTCGGACCGGACGGCATCGCGGCCACGGGCGACGAGGTGTCGGCCGCCGACATTTTCTACACGAGCTTCACCGGCGGGAACGTGCTGTACGCCAGCGCCGCGGCCCTGGGACTGCTCGCGAGCGACAACGTGAATGCGATCGACATCCAGCCCAAGGACATTCCGCCGCCGGGCGGCGGCGGCGGGGGCGGCTCCAAGAAGAAGCTGAGCAAGGAGGACGAGCAGCGGGCCCGGCACGGCATCCGCGTAGCCCAGAAGCGCCGCTGCAACATGAACACGAGCGGGACGTTCCAGGTGACGATCTTCGGGTTCCCGTCGACGGTGGTCAATGCCAGCGGCCCGACGAGCGGCGTCCGGACCTCGACGACGTTCGATCCCGCGACGCTGCAGACCACGATCCCCACCGAGCTGGTCTCGATGAGCCTCTCGGGCTTCAATCCGACGCTCGGGCCGGTGAACATCAAGGCCGGCCGGGCCTTCGGGCTCCAGCCGGCGACGGGCGCCAACCTGCCGCTGTCGCCGGCGAGCGACCTCCCCGCACAGAGCTTCTTCGACGTGGTCGTCGTCATCGATCTCCCCAACCTCGGGCTGCAGCTCGAGACCGAGCGGCCGTTCCACGTGCAGACTCCGCTGCCGATCCACGATTTCCCGCCGTTCGGCGCGGACTACCAGGGGAACGGGCCGGTGCTGTTGCGGGACCAGAACGGACAGCCGCGGGGGACGCTCGACTTCGCCGTCCACCGCGTGCGCTGCCTGACGAACGCCGAGTGCAACGACAACAACCCATGCACGGCAGACGCCTGCGTCGCGGGCGGAAGCTGCGTCCACACGCAGCTTCCGGACGCGGACGGAGACGGTGTCTGCGACCTGCAGGACAACTGCCCGAGCTATCCCAATCCGGGGCAGGGCCCGGTCCTGTTCCCCGAGCCGATCCTGTGGCCGGACCGTACGCAGTTCTGCTGGAGCACTCCGGCCCCGATCCACGGGGTCGTGGGGCCGCTCGCCCAGGTCGGGGTCTATGCCATCTCGGCCCAGTACAACGACCCCGTCACGCTCTGCCATGCCGCCCCCGAGCCCGCCGGCCCGCCGGGGCAGGGGCGGTACTACGTGATCGAGCCGGATTGCCCGGCGGCGAGCTACCAGACCACGCTCGGATCGGAGCCGGGCCGGGACGTATCGCTGCCCTAGCGATGCGGGGGGGCTGCCGGATCGATTCGTGAGGGTGCGCGCTCTCGCAGGTGGCGGGCCGGTCGCCCGGTTTCCGCGGGGGGTGATCCGCGCGTGGCGGATCCTCGGTACCGTCGGGGCGCTGCTCGTCGCCGTGCGGACCGCGGCGGGCCCCGACGGTGCCGCGATCCTCGCTCTCGCGGAGCAGGTCCGCAGCCCGGAGCTCGACTACGCGGTCGACTTCCGCCTGGACGTCACCGACCCCGACAGCCTGTGGAAGGAGCGCTCCGCCTCCTACACCATGATCGCCCGCGGCAAGGACCGCTCGCTCGTCCTGATGCGCGAGCCGGAGGCGTTCCATCCGGGCGTGCTGTTGATCGCGGACGGCCTCTACTGGCTGCTGCTGCCGCGGTCGTCGCGGCCGATCCAGCTCTCGCCGCGCCAGGTGCTGGGCGGGGACGTCGCCCACGGCGACCTGGCCCGCGGCAATCTCGTGGCGCACTACGCGCCGCGCCTCGACGGCGAGGAGCAGGTCGGGGGCGAAGCCTGCTTCAGGCTCGAGCTCGAGCGGCGGAGCGCTCTCGGCATGTACGCACGGATCCGCGCCTGGGTGGCGAAGGCCGGGTACCGCCCGCGGCAGTTCGAGTTCTACGGGGAGACCGGCGCGCTGCTCAAGGTGGCGACCTACGACGACTATCGCGCGGGACCGATCGGCCTGCGATCGATGCGGATCGAAATCCGCGACCCCGAACGACCGGCGCAGCGCAGCACGCTGACCTTCAGCGACCTGCGCCCGATCGACGCCTCCGGCCTGCCGCTCGACCGCCACGGGCTGGCGGCGTTCCGCGACGCGGCGCTCGCCAAACTCGCCGAGGACGGCGTGCAGGTCGAAGCGGAGGAACTCGTCGCGCGGGTCGCGTCGGCGGCGCTGCCCCGCAACGCGCCCGCGCCCGGCGCAAGCTCCTCCGGCACGGGGGCGGCCGGGACCGGCGACCGAGGCGACTAGGAATTCGATCCTCCCGATGTCGCGCGTCGCTCGAAAGCTGGTCGAGACCTATCTCAGCTTCGATCCGCGGAGCCTCGGGCTGTTCCGCATCCTGCTCGCGGCGGTCCTGCTGACCGACCTGCTGCTGCGCGCGCTCGATGTCGAGGCCTGGTACACCGACCACGGCCTCATTCCGCGCTCGATCCAGCTGGACGATCCGGGCGTGGTGCCGTTCTCGCTGTTCCTGCTGGCCTCGACCCGCACGCAGGCGCTGTGCGGGATGGGGCTGTGCGCGCTGGTCTACGGCCTGCTCGCCATCGGGTACCGGACGAGGCTGGCCCAGCTCCTGTCGCTGGTCGCGGTGGTCAGCCTCAACAACCGGATCCCGGTGCTCGAGAACGGCGGTAACTTCGTGCTCAACCTGCTCGCTACCTGGTCGCTGTTCCTGCCCCTGGGACGGCGCTTTTCGCTCGATGCGCTGCTCGCCTCGCTGCGCTCGCGCCGTGAGCGGACACCCGAGGAGCTGAACGACCGAGCCGCGCTGCACACGCCCGCCACCCCGGTCGTCTCGCTCGCCGTGCTCGCGCTGCTGCTGCAGTTCTCGGCGATTTATCTGTTCAACTATTTGAACAAGACGGGCCCGGCCTGGCGCGACGGATCCGCGGTGCACTACGCGCTCCGGCAGGAGCGGCTGGTCACGGCGGCGGGCGTGTGGCTGCGCGAGGCGGCGCCGCAATGGGCGCTCGAGGCGCTGACCGACGGGACGCTGGCCCTGGAGGCGGGCGCGGCCGTGCTGATCCTCGCGCCGGTCTGGACCCGGCAGCTGCGCCTCGCCGCGGCCGTGCTGTTGCCCGCGCTCCATCTCGGCTTCGCACTCTGCCTGCGCCTCGGCGTCTTTTCGTACGCCATGAGCGCGTTCTTCGCATTGCTCCTGGCGCGCGAGCACTGGGAGTGGCTCGGCGACCGGTGCCCGCGCGGCAGGTGGACCGCCTACTTCGACGCCGACTGCGGCATCTGCTTGAAGTTCGCGCGCCTGGTCGCCCGTCTCGACCCACGGGGGCGGGTGCGTTTCGTCTCCAACCACGAGCCGGGCCTCCCGGCGGGCGTGACGCGCCAGCTCGCGGAGCGAGCGATCCTCGTCGAGGAGCGGGAGTCGGGGCGGATCACGTACGGCGCGGACGCCGTCGCCGAGCTGCTGCGGGTGCGGCTCGCGACCCGCCCGCTGGCGGTCGTGTTGCGGCTTGCGGGGATCGCGACGGCCGCGAGCCTGGCCTACCGGATCGTGGCTCGCAACCGCTCGCGGATCAGCCGCCGCCTCGGTCTCGCGGCGTGCGGCGGCGCGGGAGCGGCGGCAGGGGACGGGGCTCCCGCCATGCGACCGCGGGCGACCGCCGCCGGTCGTGCACGGGTCGTGCTACGAGAAGCGATGGTCCTGCTCCTGCTCGTCGCCTGCTACGGGGACCTGGGGCGCAACGCAGCCTGGCCCGCGGGGTTGCGCTACGAGCAGCCCGCACCGCTGCGCGCGATCGTCGGCTACCCACGGCTGTTCCAGTACTGGATGATGTTCTCGCCCGACGTGCCGGGCGTCGAGCAGACGATCGCGGTCGAGGCCGTGACGGCCGGCGGCCGCACCGTCGATCCCTACAACGAGGTCGCGAGCCGTCAGGCACGGATCCCGCGCCTGGCGGAGGATCACAGGCCGGTGCCGGGCCTGCCGGCGCGCCTGGGCCAGGACCAGTTCTTCGCCGCGTACTCCGAGCGCGTGAGCCAGGAGCACTGGGTGCGTTACCACGACCCGTTGCGGGACTGGATCCTGCACTACCCGCGGCGGACCGGCGACCCCGCGGACGAGATCGTGCGCTTCCGGGCCTACCACCTCGTGGCGCCGATCCCGCCGCCCGGAGCGAAGGAGCCCGGCGCGCTGCAGCAGCGCGTCTTCCTGCGCTACCCGGAGAAGTGAGGGGTTCGTTGCCGCGTCGCGGAAGTCCGCGACGAGGATCGCTCGCTCCGCGAGCTGGCGCGCTCGCCCGCGACGACGCCGGCAGCGCTGGACCTAGCGCTGGGCGGTGGAGGTCGGCGCGTCGCGGATCTCGCGCGGGACCGGCGCGATCCCCGGGGCCGCCGGTGCGGCCTGGCGCGGCGGGAGCTTGAACGCCGCGATCTCGCGCCCCAGGAAATCGAGCTGAGCCGCCAGCTTGCCCGCCAGCACGACCGAGTCCCGGCGGTCGTGGCTCCCGACCGCCTCCACCAGGCGCGGCAGCGTGGCCGCGGCCTCGTCGTAGGTGTCACGGATCGCGCCGACCCTGTGGGACAGCTTGCCGATCATCTCGTCCAGCGCCCGCGCCTCGTCCCACAGGTAGTCGCCGCGCCGGATGCGTACCGCGGGCGTCAGGTCGCCATCGGCCAGCAAGCGCACGATCCGGCACAGCCGATGCAGCGGGCCCGCCACGCGGTGGGAGACGACCAGCGAGTGTGCCAGGCACAGCAGGAAGATCACGGGGACGGCGATCCAGAGCTGAGCGTACGGGAGCTGTCGCGCGGCCTCCTGGGCCGGTGGCTGCAGCTGCGCCGGATCGGGCGGCGCGACGAGCTGCGGGACGAAGATCGCCGGGACGAAGATCAGGACGATCGCCACGAGCGAGAGGAAGTTCGTGAGCATGAGCCGGTACTGCACACCGCTCACGATCACCTGGCGCCGCTTGAGCAGCAGCTTGAGGATTCTGCCTAGCACACCGGGCCCTGACCTCGTCGTGGGGGCTCTCGCCCGCCGCTCCCGCCCGGGGCGGGTGGGTTCGAGGGACGCGAGGAACATCGTTCCGCTCCCCGCCACAGTCAACCGCAGGATGGCGAGTCCGTCGCGCGGATTTCAAGGACGTAACCGTGGGGGTCGCTCGGCCGGCTCCACGCGGGCGCCGGCCCCCGTCCGGGGGGCCGCAGGGCGCGGCACGGCGAGCGGCGGATTGATTCTGGACCGCGCCGGCCTTATCCATTGAGTCGAGCTTTTCCGGGACCGAGCGCCCGGGGAGGACGGAGCCATGCGCCCGACAGGTCGACCGCAGCACCGCGCCGCCGGTTTCTCGCTGCTGGAGCTGCTGATCACGATGGTGATCATCTTCATCGTCACCGGCATGATCGCACCGATGATGCGCGCGGCGCTGCTGCGCGCGCACATCAGCGCGACGGCCGCCGAGGCCAAGAAGCTGCACACCGCGTTCAAGCAGCACTTCGTCGACATGAACATGTACCCGAACGCCGTCGACGCTCCGGCCTTCGACCTCGCGACGTTCGAGCCGCTGGTCGGCATGGGGTACTACGATGCGGCGGTGAAGCCGAAGCTGCTCGGGGGGGCGGCCGACGGCTACGACTCGCCCGACGACCACGGCCCGAACCAGGAATTCTGGCTGGAGCTGACGCTGATGTACGATCCGTCGATCCGCTTCCTCGTCGCCGACTCCGACGACTCGCTGCTCGGCGGCGGGGACTACTTCGACGGGATCTACCTGTTCCGCGACGGCGTGCTGACGCCGATCCACGCGATCAAAGAATGAGTCAACCCCAGACGCTCCGGGAACCGGCGGGGGCGCTCGGCCGTCGCACCGCACTCGATCCCTACCTCGAGCTGATCGGGGAGCGGGCCGCAGCAGCGTCCGACTCCGCGACGTCGATCGCCGTCGAAAGCCGCGTCATCGCGCTCGACTACTGGGAGTGGTCGGCCCTGGCCCGTGGGCTCGAGCAGCGCGACGTGGAATCGGGCGACGTCGAGAGCTGGCCGAGGCGCCTGGCGGAGGGCGTCGCGTTCCAGGCCCGCTATCTCACGCATCTGGCGCGCCTGCAGGACGGCGCCCCGCCCCAGCCGGCGGAGCTGAAGGCCTTCCGCCGCGAGCTGATCGTCGACGTCGCGGTCGGCATCGCGCTGCAACAGGAGCTGCAGCGCGACGTGGACAATCTCGTGGTGCTCGGCCGGTTCGACGAGGCCAAGAAGCTGACCGCGTTCCGCCACAAGATCGGACAGGGGATCGCCCGCCTCAAGGAGGTCATCGGGGACGACGGTCTGGCCGAGGCCGAGTCCCGAGCCGCGACGATGGTCGCTCCGGCGGAGAAGATCCGCGTGCGCGACCCGCTCGCGCTCGAGGAGCCCGAGGAGACTCCGACCCAGTTCCGCTGGGATCGGGAGTACGCCGACGTGGTCCACCTCGCCGCCCCGCCCCGCCCGCGGAGCCGGATCAAGCTGCTGGCGTGGGCGCTCGCCGCGAGCGTCGCGGGCTGGATCGTGGTCGCGGTCGCGACGCACCGCGCCGCGGGGCCCCCGCCGCTGCCGCTCGCGGAGTTCGCGCACCTCGCGGCGATCCAGCAGGTGGACTCCCGGCCGCCGAGCCTGTTCGTCACGATCCGGGACGAGGCGTGGCGCGCGCTGGACGACGCGGGGCGCAGGTCGCTGATCGACGAGGTCGGGAGCATCGCCGGCAGCCGCGGCTACCGTGGCATCCAGTTCCGCACGAGCACCGGCGAAGCGGTCGCGCGATGGCTGGTCAAGGGCGGAACGCGCCTGGTCCCCCCTCCCGAACGGCAGGCCGGCGCGCGAACCTGACCGGGCCGCTACTCGTAGCGCAGCGCCTCGATCGGATCGAGCCGTGCGGCGCTGAGCGCCGGATAGGTCCCGAAGATCACGCCGACCGCCGCCGAGAAGCCGAACGCCAGCACGATCGACAGGCCGGTCACGACCGTGTTCCAGTCGGAGAAGGTCGCGACGCCCCACGAGATCGCGAAGCCGAGGCCGACACCGACCGTCCCCCCGGCCAGCGCGATCGCCACCGACTCCGACAGGAAGCGGCTGAGGATGTCCCGCCGGCGCGCGCCCACGGCGCGATGCACGCCGATCTCGCGCGTTCGCTCGAGGACGCTGGCCAGCATGATGTTCATGATCCCGATGCCGCCCACCAACAGCGAGATCCCGGCGATCCCGCCCATCACGACATTGAAGATCCGCCGCGTGCGACGGCTCTGGTCGAGCAACTGCTCGGGGACCACCAGCGTGAAGTCGAGCTCGCCGCCGTGCAGCTCGCGCAGCACGCTCGAGGCCAGCACGGCGTTGGATTCGACCGACGCTCCGGGCGCGACCTCCAGCACCAGCTCGTCCAGCTCGCTCTCCAGCACGCCGCGATCGAACATCTTCAGCGCGGTCGAGATCGGGACGAAGACGCTCGAGTCGGCGCTGTCGATCTGGACCCCCTGGAACGAGGAATCGGCCAGCGCCTGGGGCGCCAGCACGCCGACGACCTGGAACCAGACCTCGTTGATCTTGAGCGGTTGTCCCAGCGGATCGAGGAAGCCGAACAGCTCGCGTGCGGCGCGCGGGCCGAGCAGCGCGACCCGCTGGAACGAGTCCTCCTCGGCGGCGTCGAACAGGCCACCGCGCTCGACGCGCAGGTTCAGCAGGTCGAAGTAGGCCCGGCCGACGCCGAGCACCGGCCCCTCGCTGCGCCCCGAGGCGGACAGCACGCGGTCCGAGCGGATCCGCTTGCGTGGGCTCGAGGCGACGATCTCGGGCATCACGCGGCGGATCCCCTCGGCGTCGCGCAGCGACAGCCCCAGGCTGCGCTCGCGCACGGTGTAGAGGTCCTGCGGGTCGATCGGCTTGTCGCGTACGATCACGTTGCGCAGACCCATCGCGTCGATGACCTCGAGCGCCTCGGCCTGCGCTCCGGCACCGATCGACAGCATCGAGATCACGGCGGCGACGCCGAAGATGATGCCGAGCATGGTCAGCAGCGTGCGCAGCTTGTGCCGCAGCAGATCGGCGGCCGCCGAGCGCAGGTACTCCAGCCAGCGCACCGACTAGCCTCCGCGCGCCGCGCTCCGCGAACGGGATCCGCCGCCGGCGCCGCGGCCGCGCTCCGCCGGACCACCGGGTGCAGCACCGGCGGGGAGTTCCCCGGCCAGCGTCGCGGGCTCGCCCGGATCGCTGGCCCGGCCGAGGACCACGCGCTCGCCGTCCGCCAGCCCGTCCTCGATCGCGACCCGCACCAGATCGCCGGCCCCGAGCCGCACCTCCCGCCGCACGATCCGGGAGCCGTCGCGGACCAGGACGAACGGCGCGTCGGCCGGACCGCGCACCGCGGAGCGTGGGACGACGACGGCCTGCGCGAGCCGCGCGGTGACGATGCGCGCCTCACCCTTCATCCCCGGGCTCAGCGGCCCGGTGTCGTCGAGGATCTCGATCCGGGTCTCGAAGTACTTGACGGGCGAGTCCTGCTCGATCGGCCGGGACAGCTCGGCCACGCTCGCGACCCGCCCGGCGAAGATCCGGCCGGCGCGCGCGTCGACCGTCACCGTCGCCTCCGCGCCGGCGGCGAGGCCGGCGGCGTCGCGCTCCAGCACGAACGCCTCGAGGGCCAGGTGATCGGGATCGACGATCGACAGGATGACGTTTCCCGGCCACAGCGTGTCGCCGACGCCGACGGTCGAGCCGCGCCAGTTCTTGCGGTACACGACGAGCCCGCCGATCGGTGCCTCGAGCACGAGGCTGCCGAGGCTGGTCTCGACGCGCTCGATCTTGCCCGCGGCCTGCCCGCGCTCGACGTCGAGGATGCTCTCCTCGATGTCGTAGTACTCTCCGCGCAGCAGCAGGCTGGCATCGGCGAACACGATCGTTCCCTGCGCGTTGTCGAGCCGCACCGCGTCCTCGAGGATCTCGCGCTCGCTGTAGATCGCGCGGTCGACGATCTCGAACGTCCGCAGATTGTCGCGTTCCAGCTCGGCCACCTGCTTCATCACCGCGATCGCGTCGGTCTCGATCGTCGACTGGAGCTGGGTGCGGTCGATCTGCCGGCCGGTCGAGCGGAAGGTCGCCTTGTGGTTGTCGAGCTCGACGTTGAGCGTCGTGTCGTCGAACACCACGACCACGTCGCCCGGCGCCACGAGCGTGCCCTCCTCGACGATGCGCTGCACCTTGAGCGCTCCGGTCGGCACGCGCGGGACGGCGATCGGCGAGGCGGTCGTGGCCTCGATCTCCCCGCGGGCCAGCACGTCGACGGTGAGGTCGATGCGGCGCGCGACGACCGTCGTCTCCGCTCCGTCGGTGGAGCCCGGGGTCAGCAGGTCGCAGCCGGCGGCGGCCGCCGCCAGAGCGGCGGCGGCGAGTCGGCGCCTCACCCGCGCTCCTCGAGCAGCCGGACGACCTCGCCCTCCGCCACGCCGGCCTCGACCACGACGCGCCGCTCGTCGCGCGGGCCGAGCGCGACCGACCGGCGCTCGACGCCGCCGCGGCCGACGACCTCGACCCACGTCCCGTCGACGGCAGCGATCACCGCCTCGAGCGGCACGGTCAAGCGATCCACGAGCAGGTCGGCCCGGATCTCGACCCGCACGCCCATTCCGGGGCGGACCAGCTCGGTGTCCGCGGCGGCGAGCGGCAACAGCGCGTCGAACACCTTGCTGCGGTCCTGCGGCGAGCGCTCGCGGATCACCCGGCCGACCTCGGCCACGCTCGATTGCAGCGTCAGGCCGGGCAGCGCGTCGACGCTGATCTGGGCGGGCTGGCCGGGCGCGATGCGCGCGGCGTCCGCCTCCAGCACGTTGGCCTGCACCTGCAGCGTCGAGACGTCGGCGACCTGCAGGATCTTGGCCATCATCCACACGCTCTCCCCGACCTCCCAGCGGTTGCCGTCACGCTTGGGGATGGCGATCACCAGCCCGTCGACCGGCGCGGCGACGTCGAACTTGGCCCGTGCCGCCTCGAGGTAGCGGACCTTGCTCTCCTCGTGCGCGCGCTTGACGTCGAGCAGCTCGAGCTTGGAGCGCACCAGCTCCTGCTCGAACCGGATCTTCTCCTCGAGGTGCGCGACGCGCCGCTCGGCCAGCCTGCGCCGCAGCGCCAGCTCCGCCACCTCGATCGACGAGCGCAGCTCGGCCGGCACGTTCAGGTCGAGCCGCAGCGTGCGCAGCTCGCCCTCGGCCTTCACCCGCTCCAGCTCCAGCCGGCCCAGCTCGACCTCGAGGTTGCGTCGCTCCTTCTCCTTTTCCTGCACCACCTTCTCGAGCGCCGCGCGGTGGTCACGCAGCTTGTCCTCGATCTCGGTGGCGTCGAAGCGCGCGACCACGTCGCCCTGGCGGACCGCGCTGCCCTCGGCGATCATCCACGCCAGATCGTAGCGCCAGATGTCGGTGATCGACGGCGGGCCGACCTCGAACGAGACCGCCGCCTGGAGCTTCCCCGGCGCCTCGACCAGCACGGCGAAGTCCTCTCGCGCCACGCGCGCGGTGCGGCCGCCGCCGGGGCCGCCGCGCAGCAGCGCGAGGGCCAGCACCGCCGCCGCGCCCGCAGCGAGCGCGAGCGCCGCCTGCCGCCGCCGGCTCACGACGCGTCTCCGCCGCCGGCCACGGCCGCGGTCGGGGCCGGCTCGCCACCGAGGCGGATGAAGTCCTCCTCGCTCAGCACGTAGAACCGCTCGTTGCGCGCGACGGGGTCGATCGGGTCCCACTGCTCCGATCCGTCCGCCGCGGGCCGGCGCAGCAGGTAGCGAGCGCCGTCGAAGCGCACCATCCCGCGCGCCGCCAGCGGCACGTTGCTTCGCTCGTCGACGACCACCCGTCCCTGGACCGACATGCCGGGCTTCATCTCGCCCTGCCAGGTCTCGGCCAGCCGCGCCACGACCTTGAACACCGAGACCTTGGAGGCCTCGCCGAGCTTGACCGCCATCGACGGCACCTGGACGATCTCTCCGGCCAGCTCGCGCCCGGGAAACGAATCGAGCCGGATCGCGACCTCGAGGCCGGGCGCCAAGAGCGGCGCGTCCACCTCGCTGACCGCGAACACGGTCTCCATCTCGGACAGGTCGGGCAGGCTCAGCACCACCTGGCCCGGCCAGCAGGAGTCTCCCTCCTGGTAGCGCAGCGTGGTGTCCGGGCGCTGCCCGTAGATCACGAGTCCGGCGGCCGGAGCCCGGATCGACAACAGCTCGAGGCCGGAGCGCGCCACGAGCAGGTCCTTGCGCAGCTTGTCGCGCGAGATCCTCAGCACGTCCAGCTCGGCCTCGCCGCGCTGGCGCGTCAGGGCGACCTCGTCGTGGACCTGCTGCAGCTCGCGCTCGGCGGTCTCGCGCGCCAGCAGGCGCTCGCCGTGCTCCTTGCGCGAGAGCACTTCGGGGTCGACCGCAGCCAGCAGCCGCGCCCGCTCGTGTGCGAACTCCTTCTCCGCCAGCTCGATCTCCAGGTCCTTGAGCTTGCTCTCGAGCTCGCTGTCCTTGGTCACGATCTGGGTCTCGGCGTCGAGGATGTTGCTCTCCAGCTCGTCGACCTGCTCGGCCAGGCCCGAGTTGTCGAAGTCGAGCAGCCGGTCACCGCGGCGCACCGCCGCTCCCTCCTCGGCCATGAACTGGATCCGCATCTGGAACAGGCTCGTCTGCGGCGCCTTGACCTCGATCGAGCGGACGGCTCGCAGCTCACCCGTGAGGACCAGCTCGCGCCGGAAATCGCCGCGCAGCAGCCGGGGCTCCGCGCGATCGCCGCCGATCGCCGTCGAGGGCGGACCGGCGCAGCCGGCAGCCACGATCGCGCCGGCGAGCAGCGCCGCCCTTCCCGGCCGGCCCGCGCGGGAGCGGGGCGGGCGCGGGCCCTCCGGCGCCGCGCGTGCGAGCTTCAGCAGACGACCCATGCCGCTTCCCGACCCAGGATACCCGCCTTTCGCGCGCCCGCCATGGTCGGCTGGCCGCTCGCTCCACCCGGCTCGCGCGCCGCCCGACGCGGTCGCGGCTCCGCGCGGACCGTTTTTGACCCGGGCCGGGGCGAGGGACATATTCCCCTGGAATCGAGCGGAGGATCGCCAATGGCGCGCACGCGGATCGGGGAGGCGCTGGTCGCCCGGGGCTTGATCACGGAAGAGGAGCTGGCGCAGGCGCTGCGCTGGCAGGTCGTCGTCGGGGTCCACCTCGGGACGGCGGTCATCGAGCTGGGCTTCGCCGAGGAAAGCGACGTCGGCGAGACCCTGGCCGAGATCCAGGGCGTGCGCTACGCGGCGCGCGACCGGTTCGAGGCGATCCCGGCGGAGGCCCTCGAGGCGGTTCCCGCGGACGTCGTCCGCCGGAAGTGCGTGGTGCCGATCGCGCTCCGTCCTCCCTACCTCCACGTGGCGGCGATCGAGGCGAAGAACCTCGCCGGGCTGTCGGTCTCGACCGGATACCGGATCGTTCCGCTGGTGGCGCCCGAGTACCGGATTCGCATGGCGATGGAGCGGTACTACGGCATTCCCGCGCCGGTGCGACTGGTCGAGGTCACCGGGCCGCGCCGCTCGCGGCGCCAGGGCGGCGGGGCGTTCGCACCGCCCGCGCCCGCCGTCACGCCGGCCCGGCGCCCGCGGCGACCGGCCACGCCCTCCGCCGGCGCCGGCAGCGCGGCCGAGATCGAGGAACTCTCGCGCCGGCTGAGCGCGGTCGACGACCACGCGCGGCTGGGGGAGTCGATCCTCGAGTTCGTCGCCGAGCGTGCGTCGCGCTGCATCCTGTTCGATGCGAGCGGGGAGAACGCCCGGCCGGTGCAATGGCGCGGGATCGACCCCCTGCCGCGCTCGTTCCCGGACTCGGCCGTGCCCGTCACCGCCGAGTCGGTCCTGGGCCTGGCGGCCGACGAGCCCTGCTATCGCGGCCCGCTCCCGCAGGAGGTCGGCCGCGCGTTCTACCACGCGATCGGCCTGGACGAGCCACGCGAGATCCTGGTGGTGCCGATCTACGGCGACGAGCGGCTCGAGGCCGTGCTCTACGCCGACGCCGGACCGTCGGGCTGGATCGCCGGCGCGCCCGACGTCTGGAACGGGCTGAGCGAGAGCATCGAGCTTGCGATGCGAATGCTGGCGATCAAGCGCCGGCTGCGCGCGGAGCGCGAGCAGGCCCACGCCTAGCCGATCAGGCCTCGCCCTTGGCCTTTTCGATCGACCGCACCTGGACCACTCCGCCCTCGCCGAGCGTGCCGCTCACCACGACCTTGTAGCCGAGGTGCGCGAGCGCCGCTTCCTTGTCGGACAGCAAGTAGATCTTCCCCTCGCTGAAGATCGCCATCTTCGACCCCTTCTTCGCGCAGTCCCGCGCGCAGTCGGCACCCTTGGGGTTGGCGTTCTTCGCGCCGCAGTACTCGTCGGTGATGTAGCCCGTGAGCTGGATCTCCTTGGGTTCCTCGGCGGCGAGCGCGACGCCGAAGGCGGCGCTCGCGAGCAGAACGGCCAGCACGAGACGGGTCATGCTCTTCATCGGTGCTTCTCCCTCCCTCGAGCGGCGGGCAATCGGGCCTGCCGGACCAGGCGATCATACCGGAGGCTCCGCGCCCGCGCCAAGCAGCAGGGCCGCGGCCAGCGGCGCCGCCATCCGCCGCACCTTGGCCGCCCCGATCCGCATCTCGGCGAAGGGAGTGAAGGGGTCCGCCAGCAGGTCGCGGCGGAGCTCCAGGCAGACGATCCGACCCGGATAGCGCACGGAGTGAGCATGGCCCGTCGTCTCGGGCTGCAGCCGGTAGGTGGCGTTCGCGGCGACGGTGACTCCGGCCCGCGCGAAGCGCTGGCGAATCGCCTCCACCACGCGCGGCGGCGCGAGCAGGCGGCCGTCCGGGTCCTCGCTGATGACTTCGACCTCGGGGCGCTGCGGCCAGCGCGCGTAGTTCTCGGGGCGGTACGCTTCGCGCAGTCGGTCCACGATCGTCTCGTCGATCTGCTCGATCCCCACCGACCGCGGAGCGTAGGTGTGCAGGATCAGCGCCGCGCCCCCTTCTCCGCAGACGCGCTCGTAGGCGCGCGAGGCGGCCTCCTGGTACTGGCGGTACAGCCGCTCGAGCAGGCGCAAGTCGTGCGGGTCACGCACGTACTCCGGAATCGCGGGTGTGAGCCCGGATGCGGGCGCGCCCGGCGCACCGAGGATCCGGTTGCAGTCGATGAAGGTCCGCGGCACCAGGCCGCGGAGCACCAGCGCTCGGCGCGGCCGCCCGCTCCACGGCGGAGCCGCTCCGACGACGTCCCCCGACTGCGGCTCCCCCTCCGGTGCGACGTACAGCCGAGCGACGGCCGAGGCGCACTCCGGGGCCCCGGCGTCGGTGTTGACGAAGAAGAACTGCTCGAGCCGGTCGGGCAAGGCGCTGCGCAGCCGGCGGCGCACGGCCTCGAAGTCGGACCGCCGCGTCGCGCCGTGCGGGACCTCGACGAGCAGTTCCGGCGGCGTGCCGGGCGGCGCGCCGGGCGCCGACACGATCTCGGTCTCGCACACGCCGGCAACGGCGGGGAACTCGGCCGTGGGCGACATCGAGGCTTCCTCCACCGCGGCCCGGCGCGGGGCAGATTCTAGGCGAATCACCAAACCCCGGCCCGCGGGTCCGGTCGCCGCGCCCCCCGTGTTGCCGCGGACAGAGTTCGGGCAGGCGCGCCCCGGCCCGTCCGGTGATCGTCCTCGGGACCTGCCCGCTGCTCGCGCACCGCGCCTGCTGCCGCTGCGCTTCTGCGGCAAGGACGACGCGCTGTAACGCTGGGATGCGGTCGGCCGCCACCTCGTCTTCGAGAAGCTGTTCGCCAACCGCTCCAGCGAGGACGCCTGGTCCCGCGTGGACTATCGACGCGGCGGGTAGAGGTCGGCACGAGCGCACGGGGCGCGATTGCTTCCTCGACACCAGCCCCCTATGATGCGGATCCGCCCGCGAATCCAGCGGCGGACGGTTCCAGAGCGAGCGACCCGATGGTCGGAGGCACGGTCCGGATCCTGCGTGGGGCGCTCGACCGTCTCGAAGCGCTCCATCCCGCGATCCGCCTGTCTCTGGCGTGGGTGGCCTGCGTGGCTCCGCGGGCCGCCTTCGCGGCGCGCTTCGGAGTCGGGCACGACTACACGTACTTCCTGGACGGGGACACCGACTCCGCGTGGTACCCGCTGTACGAGTCCCTGGCCTCCGGGCTGTGGGCGGCGAGCGGAGGGCGCGTCCGGGTCCATGTCGCGTTCCACCTCGCGCTCCATTCGCTGATCGGCCCGCTCGTCTACGCGCTGTCGAAGCGGCTCGGACTCGGCGGTCGGACCGCCTGGCTCGCCGCGCTCGGTGTCGCCGGCCTGCCCTACTACGTCTCGGTCGGCGCGCGGCAGCCGCAGGTCGGGCTGACGATCGTTCTGATGGCGCTCTTGCTGCTGATCTTCGCCGCCTGGAAGGCGGAGAGATTCGGTCCCGGTCCGGGGCTGCTGTTCGCCCTCGCCAGCGCCGCACTGCTGACGCTGCGGCCGAATGCGGCGAGCACGATCGCGGCGCTGTACGGCCTGGCGGCGCTCTGGACTTTGGCTCGGCCCCGATCCCGCTCGATCGCCGCCGCCCGGCCGCTCGTGGCGTCGGGCGTCCTGCTGCTCTTGCTGACGACCGGGCTCGCCTGGCGCAACCTGCAGCGCGAAGGCAGGTTCTCGCCGTTCACCGGCAACCTCGGCTTCAACCTGTACATGGGCAACAACCCGCAGGTCGGCGCGTACGCCCTGCGCTACGACATCACCTCGTTGCAGGACACGACGGCCGGGGGGATCCCGGCGGAGGCGGCGGCGACACCGCTCGCCGATCGCGATCGGGTCTTCCGCCGGCTGGCGCTCGACTACATCCGCCGGCACCCGCTGCGCAGCGCGTGGAACGCGGTGCTCAAGAGCTGGCGGTACTGGGACGTGCGGCTCGAGGACGCACGGCTCACGCCGCCGCTCGAGAACCTGGCCTACACGCTGCCCTATCTCGGCTACGGGTCGCTCGCGCTGGCCGGTGCCTGGCGGCTGTGGAGCCGACGACACGATGCGTTGATCGTGATCGGGGCGGTGATCGTCTCCTACTGGCTCCCGCACGCGGTGTTCTTCGGCACGGTCCGCATGCGCATGACGGTGGAGTTCCTGCTCGTCGCGCTCGCCGCGGCGTGGCTGACCTCGGCTGCGATCGAGACCGAACGGGCCGGATCCCGCTCTCCGTGAGAACCCAACGCTCGCCGGGGGTGAAGCACGGGGATGGACCCGAGGCGGAAGGGGAGCTGGACCGGTTGCCGCGGAGCTTCCGGGAGGGCGAGGACCTCCGATCGGTCCGGGTCTGCCTGCTTCGGCTCGAGCTGGGTGCGGCGACGCGGTGCTGCGGGACGGCAACATCCTGCATCGAGGCATGCCGAACTGAACGGCGAGCCGTGGCCGATGCTGGACCCAACCTACTGAAAGCCTGGCCGGGCTCGGTCGTTGGGCTATAGTCCGGCGGCGTGGAGCGACGGATCGAGGCGGCCAAGGGGCCGAGCCCGTTCGCGGAGCTGTGGACGCTCGATCCGCAGGTCGCCTATCTCAACCACGGCTCGTTCGGCGCCTGTCCGCGTCCGGTCCTGGAGTTTCAGGCGGAGCTGCGCGCACGGCTCGAGCGCGAGCCGGTGGACTTCCTCGTGCGGGAGCTTCCGGCGCGGCTGGCCGAGGCGCGCGCGGTCGTGGGCGCGTTCATCGGGGCCGATCCCGACGGGCTGGCCTTCGTCCCCAACGCGACGACCGGGGTCAATGCCGCGGTGCGCGCGTGGGACCTCGCGCCCGGCGACGAGATCCTGACGACCGACCACGCCTACGGCGCTTGCCGCAAGGCCGTCGAGTTCATCGCTCCGCGTCGCGGAGCGCGGATCGTCGTCGCACGGGTGCCGTTTCCCTTGTGGGATCCGGCCGAGGTGACCGAGGCGGTTCTCGGCGCCGTCACGCCGCGCACGCGCCTCGCGCTGCTCGATCACGTGACGAGCCCGACGGCCGCCGTGTTCCCAATCGACCGGCTGGTGGCACGGCTTCGCGAGCGCGGGGTGGAGACGGTCGTGGACGGGGCGCATGCGCTCGGCATGGTCCCGCTCCAGCTCGACCGGCTCGGCGCCGCCTGCTACACGGCGAACGCGCACAAGTGGCTGTGCGCGCCCAAGGGCGCGGCGGTGCTTCACGTGCGGCGAGAGCTGCGGGGCCGAATCCGCCCGCTCGTCATGAGCCACGGCTACGACCCCACGTCCGGCGGCGTGCGATTCCGCGACGAGTGGGACGCGACCGGGACCGACGACCCCACGGCATGGCTCGCGATTCCGGAATGCCTGAGGGTCCTCGGCGGGCTGCTACCGGGGGGCTGGCCCGCGCTGATGGAGCGCAATCACGCGCTCGCGCTCCGGGCGCGGCGGATCCTCCTCGAGGCGCTGGGCGTGCCGGCCCCGGTACCGGAGGCGATGATCGGGGCGATGGCCTCGCTCCCGCTGCCCGCGGCCGAGCCGGGGTCCCCCGCGGCCGGGTTGGATCCCGGCACCCTCGCGAGCTGGACGCGCGCGCGCGGGATCGAGAGCTGGTTCTTTCCCTGGGCCGCCTCCGCTTCCGGCAAGCTCGTGCGCGTCTCGGCTCAGGCCTACAACGACGACGGCCAGTACCGGGCGCTCGCGACGCTCCTGTCCGAGGCGCTGCGTGCCGGATGAAGGCGTCGGAACCGTCGCGCGGCCTCAGGCCCGGCGCGAGGCGCTGTGCTGGTCTCGACGGGCCGGCGGTCGAACCGCGTCCCTCGACGCGACCGCGGTAGCCTCCCCGCGCGTGCCCAGCGTGGCCCGCACCTCGACGGCCTCCGGCGTCGTCTCGTCGAGGAAACGGACGTAGTACTGCGCGGCGCGGAGCTCGAGGTCGGCTCGAGCCTGGTCCTGGAGCAGGCCGTAGGCCTTCCACAGCTGGTAGTGCGCGTGGAACTGCGACTCCCCGTCCTGCATCGCCAACGCGGCGGACAGGGCGCCGTTCAGCGCCGCCACGGCGGACTCGGTCTGCCCGAGCGCGAGCAGCACCCGGCCCTCGTCCACGCGCCTCATGTTGAGCAGCCGCGCGTGGTCGTGCGCCCGCGCATGCTGCTGGGCTCTGCGCGCCGCTTCGAGCGCCGCCGCAAGGTCGCCACGATCCGCGAGCAAGCGCACGAGGACGCCGTACGCGCGGGACTCGCCGTACGGGTCGTTGCCGGCACGGTACGCGGCCAGGGCCCGATCCAGCTCCGCTCGCGCCTCGTCGAAGCGACCCATGCTGGCCAGCGTCGCGGCCCGGCTGTGGTGGACCCAGGCCCGTCGCTTGTGGTCGTCCTTCCCGACGTGGCCCTCGGCTCTCGCCAAGAGCGCGAGGGCGACCTCGCCGGAGCCCAGCCGGTGCCAGCAGACCGCGGCCTGCGTCAGCGCCGAGACGAGCAGGCTCGGATCCGGGGGCTCGAGCAGGATCTCGTCGACGATCTGCCGCGAGAGGCGATACTTGCCGAGCGAGCCGGCCGTGATCGCGAACGCGAGCAGCACCTTCTGCCGCTCGAGGTCTCGCGCCGGGTCGTCCTCCGCGCGCCGCTTGAGCGCCAGCAGGTGGGCGATGGCCGTGCGCAGGTCGCCCGTCTTCCAGCTCCGGATCGCGTCCTCGTAGTCGAGCGGGGCTTCGGCCGGAGCGTCCGCTCCGAAGATCTCGAGATCGGCGAGGTCCCCGGCGACCTGCAGCGGGATCTCGTAGATCCGCAGCAGGATGTTCACGCGGCGGAATCCGGGATCGACCTGCCCCTTCTCGACCCGGGCGATCACCGTGAACGGGATCGGCTCGCCCAACGCCTGCGCGCGGGCCTCGACCTGCCGCAGGGTCAGGCCCAGTTCGGCGCGGCGCCGCTGGAGCAGCGCGGCGACCGCGGCAGAGGGTTCGATCCCGCGTCGCATCGCGCCCATGAGTTACCACAGCGGTTCCGTTCTGGCAACTGAATTGAACAATTATAAGTGAAATTAAAGGCAAGACTGTTTTCTCTGTTTGGGTACACTCTCCGGAGTAGGCGAAGCCCGGCCTTTTCCGGGGCGGAAGGGAGAAAAGCCATGCGTCGCAAGGGAACCGGTGCGTTCCTGTTCGCGGTCCTGGTCGCATCGAGCGGGGTCCTCGCCGAGGATCCCCCGGACTCGCAGCTGAATCCCGTGACCGGCAACGTCGAGTCGGTCGACATCTCGATCGCAGCGGGTGCACGGGTCCGTCACACGACGAACCTCGGGGGCTCCAGCCGGATCGTGGAGTTGATCTCGAGCCCGGGCGCCGTGGCTCCGCGTCTGGCGATCGATTCCGAGGGCGACTCGTGGGCCACGTGGTGGAAGAACGCGAACGGCGAGGTCTACTACGCGTTCAAGGATCTCGCGAGCGGAGTCTGGTCCGCCGAGGCGATGCTCAGCGAGCCCGGCAAGGTGAGCCGCAATCCCGAGATCGCTCATGGCTCGAGCGTCGCCTGGGTCGCCTGGGAGACCGTGTCGAGCTCGACGACGGCGATCGAGGTGACCGGCATCACCGACGATCCGGAGCCGATCCCGGTCCACACGATCCGCGTCACCGGCTTTCTCGGCGACCCGGACGTGCTGGTCCACGCGGAGTCCGGCCACGTCTGGGTGACGTGGATCGACAGCACGACCGACGTCGGTTGGTCCGAGTACGACGCCGCGAGCGAGGCATGGGATCTGCCGCAATTCGAATCGTACCTCGGGACTTCGACGACGACGGCGAGGAGCACGATCCGGAACGCGGTGCTCGGGCCCTGAGTGGGCCGCGCCGCGCACCGGCGTGGTGCGAAGCGGTCCCGCGCGATTTCGCCCGCGGCGCGCCGCGGGGGACCACGGGGTCGGCACGCCGAGCCCACGGCCGCTCGCCCCGGTCGCAGGGGCCGGGCGAGTTCACGCTCTCTGGGTCGCTCGCCCCGCGGCCTCGCTCACGGAGCGAAGTCGTCGATCCGCTGGTAGCCCTCGGGAAGCCGGAACTCGAACCGCGTCGGGTCCATCTGCGGGTCGACCTCGAGCCCCGAGATCGTCCGCTCGAGCGCGCCGTCGCCCTGTCCGGGGATCGTGAACCGCTGCACGCGGGCGCGCGGCAGCAGGTCCCTCTTGGCGAACAGCCAGACTGATTCGCCCTGGCCGCCCCCGTAGACGACGCGGACCTGGTGGCACGGCTCGCCCGCGACCTCTTTCTCCTCGAGCAGCTCGACCACCTCGGCCCCGAGCTCGTCGTCGAACGGCGCGTCGTGGACGAACTCGATCATCGTGAAGCCGAAGATCGACCGGCCGGCGGAGCCGAACACACCCGGGTCGATGTCGACGTACGCCTTCTTGGTCGCGTGGTCGAGCAGGAAGTACTGGTCCCCGTTCCCTCCGGCGGTCAGCTCGACCGCCTCGTCGGAGCCGGGCTTGCGGGTCTTGAGCCGCGCGAGGAAGCGCGCGGGAAACCGGCCCGCCCAGCCCTCCATCCAGGTCTCGCCCTCGGCTGCCGCGGCGAAGTTCACGGCGACGCCCGAGGGCGTCGCGGTCGCGCTGTAATGGACTCCCGACACCGCCTTGGTGGCGGCGTCGGCCTTGCGCAGCAGCTCGAGCGCCGCCGGGTCGCGCGTCACCGGCGCCGCGGCCGCAGGCTCCTCCTGCTGGGCCGCCACGGCCCCCCCGAGCAGCAGCAGCAGCAGTGCGATCCCGGTCTTCATGACGGCTCCTCGCGCGGCCCCAGGTCGAAGGCCATGATGCTTTTCTGGTCACGGACGTACAGCGTCCGGCCGACGACCGTCGGCACGGTCCAGGCGACCTCGTCCAGGAGCTGGACCCGCGAGTGCACGGCCAGCGCCGCGGGTGTGGCCGTCGCCAGCGCCAGGTTGCCGTCCTCGTCGAGGATGATCAGCCGGCCGTCGGCCAGCACGCAGTTGGCCTTGGCGAACCCGCGCTCGCGCCAGGCGATCTCGCCGGTGCGGATGTTGACGGCGGCGAGGAAGGCCGGCGCCATCGTGCCGGTCGAGCCGTAGACGTAGTCTCCCTGGCGCACCGAGCTGACGTGGGTAGAACTGGATCTTGCGCGTCGACCACAGCTCCTCCACCGCGACCGTCCCGTCCTCCTTGCGCGTCAGCTTCAGGCCGCGCGCTCCGGCCTCGGGTGAGGACAGGAACAGGTGATTGCGATCGGCCATCACCGGCATGTTGATGTTCTGGCCCCACTGGTTCTCGTGGGCGTAGCTCCAGCGCAGCTCGCCGGTCTTCGGGTCCAGGCCGACCAGCTCGCCCTTCATGAAGGTCACCAGCTCGTCGCGTCCGTCGACCTCGAGGATCCGCGGCGTGGAGTAGCTGTTGCCGAAGCTGTGCCGGCGCCAGACCACGCGGCCGTCCTTCTGGCTCAGCGCGACGATGCTGCCCTTCTCGCCTCCGACCAGCACGTACACCAGGTTGGCGTAGGCGATCGGGCTCGAGGAGTAGCCGTGATTGAGCACGCTCCCGCCGAACTCCTCGCCCCACAGATCGTGGGACCAGACCACCTCGCCGCTCCGCTTGTCGAGGCAGTGCATCCGTCCGGAGACCCCGATCGTGTACAGTCGATCGCCGACGATCAGCGGGGTCGACCGCGGCCCGTCGCCGAACTGGGTGACGTGCGTCGGGTGCGGGGCGGCCTCGTAGCCGCGCTCCCAGACCGTCTCGCCGCTCGCGGCGTCGAGGCTGACGACCACCTCCCGGCCTTGCGTGCGGTACATCGTGTACAGGCGCCCGCCTTCGGCGAGGATCGCCGAGTACCCTCCGCCGAGCTCGCGGCTCCAGAGCTTGCGCGGCCCGGCCTCGGGCCAGTCCGCGGCCAGCCCCGCGCTGGGGGCGACGAACGACCCGTCGGGGCCTCCCCACTGCGTCCAGGCCGTCCCCTTCGGCCCGGCCGCGGCGCCGCCGATCGCGCAGGCCAGCACCAGCGCAGCCACCGCCGGTCCCGGGCTCGAGCGCTTCGCGTCGTCGTTTCTCGTCATCGATCCACTCCTGTGCGTCCGCGCGCCGGGCGGCCGTCGCGGGATCGTACGGATGCGCGCGGCCGCGGTTCGGCGGTCCGCGAGGCGCCAGTCTGTCACGATCCGGCCGCCTTGGCGAGCCCCGGCCGGCTACGGCGGGCCGCCGGTCGGCGGGCGCCGCTCGAGCATGCGTTCCAGCCGGGACACGGCGTCCTCGTCCCCGTCCTGCCGAGCCTGCGCCAGGGCGGTGGACCAGCGGGCCGTGGCCTCGTCTTGCCGGCCGAGCCCGTCGAGGATCGACGCCAGGCCGTCGAGCGCACGCCGGTCCAGGGGATCGAGCCGCAGCGCCGTCTCGAACGCGGCGAGCGCGCCCGCGGTCTCGCCGCCGGCCACGAGCGCGCGCGCCAGATCGACGTGCGATGCAGGGTCCGTCGCGTCTCGCTCGAGCCAGCGTCGGAAATGGACGATCGCCGCCGCCGCGTCGCCGGCGCGCAGCAGGGCGGCGCCGTACAGCCGGTTCAAGCTGGCGTCGGTCGGCCGCAGCCGCAGCGCCTCGCGCAGCTCCTGCACCGCCTCCGCGACCCGGCCGCGATTCAGCAGCGCGCGGGCGTAGTTGTCGCGAGCGAGGACGTTGCGGGGCCCCAGCTCGACGGCGCGCCGGTAGTGCTCGAGCGCGAGATCCGTGCGGCCCTGCGCCGCCCAGGCGTTTCCCAGCTGGTTGTGGGCGTCGCCGTGCCCCGGCACACGCTCGATCGCGGCGCCGATCAGCTCGGCCGCACGACTCGCGTCTCCCGTCCGCAACGCGCGTGTTCCGACCATGTACAGCATCTCGGCGGTGGAATCGTGGCGCTCCTGCGGGAACGGGCCGGCGAGGCTGGCGAGCGTGGCGCCCAGGGCCACGCCCGCGCAGCCCGCGGCGCAGCGCTTCCAACGCCTTGTCCGCGCCGCGTCGAGCAGGCCGAGAGCGCCGGCCGCGGCCGGCACGGCGAGCGCCGGGACGAGCGGCATGCGGTAGCGTCCGCTGACGAACACCAGCACGATCGACGCGGCGTAGAGCACGAGAAACGGCGGCAGCGCCCAGCCCAGCCGGCGGCGCTGCACGACGCCGCCGACGAGCGCCAGCGGCAGCAGCAGGCCGAACGGAAAGCCGAAGGCACCCGCCTTCCACACCAGCACACGCAGCACGGACGACCACTCCCGGAAGACGTAGATGTCGACGTTACGCGGCAGCTCGCGCGAGCTCGTCAGCTCCACGGCCTTGCGCGCCAGTCCACCGAGGAAGCCCCACGGCTCGGCGCGAGCGTAGCCGAGGGCTCGGCCGCGAAAGAAGCGCGAGGTGTCCCGCTTGTGCTCGACGCCGTGCCGCGCCGGAAGCCGCGTCAGCTCGTCCCATTCCCAGCCGGGCCGGATCGCCACGGTGCGGGCGGAGTCGGGGTTGTTCCCGATCCACAGGTTGATCCCGGCCGAGGCGGGGAGGATGCTCAACCGGCCGGCGTGCTCCCGGGTCGCCAGCGCCGCCGGCACGGCGATCGCGGCGAAGCCGCTCGAAACCAGCGACAGGCGCAGCAGCGCTCCGCGCCAGCCGATCGCCGCCCGCCGCAGCGAGATCGCGAGCGCGGGGAGCGCGAAGGCGAGGAACGGCAGGAAGTCCGGCCGGGTGAGCGCCGCCAGCCCGCCGCACAGGCCGAACCCGGCGCAGGCCAGGACACCGGCCGCGCCCGTCACCGTCGCCGCACGGGCGAGCGACAGCAGCGCCACCGACCAGAAGCAGGCCCAGCCGGTGCCCACGAGCTCGCCGTCGAAGAAGATCAGCGGCCCGTAGAGCGCCGTGATCATCCCGGCGACGAGGCCGACCCGCGGACCGAGCAGCCCACGGCCGAGCCTGCACGTCAGCGCGCAGGTCGCGGCGCCGAGCGCGCACTGCGCGATCTTGGCCCACAGCAGCGACGGGCCGGCGAGGCGATAGACCGCCGCGAGAAACAGCGGATAGAACACCGGCTGCCAGAACAGGTCCTGGTCGATCCCCGCGCCGGAAACGATGCGGCGCGCGAGCCCGTCGTAGGTCGCCGCGTCCACGATCGGCGCGTCGAAGGTAGGGGCGTCCGCGCCCTCGAAGAGGTACAGCAGCCGGACGGCCAGCGCCGTCACGAACACGGCCGCGGCCGGCGAGCGCGGCAGACGAGGCAGGCGCATGCGACCGATTCTGACCCGGTTCCGCGGTCGCTGCACGCGACGCCGTGCCGTCCGGCCGGGCGCCCGGTCCGGCGGTCGCCCGCGGTCCGCGGCGGACCGTTTTCGTCGGAGGAAGACGTTGACAGCCGCGACCGCCGGGCGTTAGCCTCGCCTCGCAGGTGGCCCGGGTGAGCTTGCGCTGGATTCACGAGAACCCGCCGCGCTGGGACGAGGGCAAGGCGCGCGTCATCGGTGGCGCCGCTGCGGGGAGCATCCGGCTGGCGACCTACCGCATCGGCGAGCTGATCCCCGGCGAGTGGTGGCGCGTCGAGCGCGAGGATGAGATCGTCGGCTACGGGTGGATGGACACCACCTGGGGTGACGCCGAGGTGCTGCTCGCGGTCGATCCCGCCAGCCGCCAGCGCGGCGTCGGCAGCTTCATCCTCGATCGCCTGGAGCACGAGGCCGCCGCCCGCGGCCTGCACTACATGGTCAACGTCGTCCCCGCCGCCCACCCCGACCGCGCGGGATTCTCGCGCTGGCTCGAGCAGCGGCGGTTCGAGCCGGCGCCGGGCGATCGCCATCGCCGGCGCGTGATCCACCCGCCCCGGCGCTAGAGGCCGCGCTCGCTCGCCTGCCAGCGCGCGCGCGCTGGGACTAGAATAGGGAACGGTTGCCGCCACGCGACGACTCCGGCGGCGCGCGAGGGCATCGACGTGAGTTCGGTCGGCGATCTCCTGCGGGGCGACTCCGTGCTCGACCTCGGGCCGCTACCGGCGCCGAGGCTCGCGCCCGCGGCGACGGTGCAACAGGCGTTGCAGTTCCTGGCTCGCGGGCGGCGCGGCGCGGTCGTGGTCGTCGAAGGGCTGCGGCCGGTCGGGATCTTCAGCGAGCGCGACGTCGTGCTGCGGCTGCGGCCCGAGCTGTTCGTCTCGCGCGCGGAGCGCGGCCGGACGCCGGTGGGCGAGATCATGAGCCGGCCGCCGGTGACGGTCCGGCGCCAGACCACGCTGGCCGAGGCGATCGAGACGATGGAGCGGCTCCAGCACCGGCACCTCGTCGTGGTCGACCGCGAGGGCGAGCTGCGCGGCCTGCTCACGAGCAACGACATCATCCAGCACCTCACCGACCAGTTCCCCGAGCAGACGGTGAACCTGCCGCCGCGGCTGCGCCAGCACTACGACCGCAGCGAGGGGGCGTGAATGCGCTGCCCGGCGTGCGAGCACGACAACCTCGCGGGCGAGGACCTGTGCCAGCAGTGCGGCCTCGACCTGGCCGGCCTGGACGTCAAAGCCTGGGGCGTCAGCCCCGAGGATCCGGTGCTGGCGCGGCGACTGTCGTCGCTGGCGCTGAAGACGCCGCTGGTCCTCGACGCGGAGGCCAGTGTGAGCGAGGCGGTCGATCTGATGCGCGAGCGCCACGAGGGCTGCGTCTTCGTCTGCGACGACGAGCAGCGGCTCGCCGGGGTCTTCACCGAGCGCGACCTGACGGTGCGAGTCGCGTCGCCGGGGCGCGATCCGAGCCGGACCCGCCTGGCCGACGCGATGACGCGCTCGCCGGTCGCGTTGCAGCAGACCGACGTCCTGGCCTGGGCGCTGCACCGCATGGGAGTGGAGGGACACCGGCACCTGCCGGTGCTCGACGGCGAGCGGCTCGTCGGGTTCCTCTCGATCCGGGCGGTACTGCGCAGCTTGCTTCAGCCCTGAGCGGCCGGCTGCGCCGCACGGACGGGATGCCGATGGGTGCGATGCGCATCGAGGTCGAGCGGCGGGCGGGGGTCGCGGTGCTCCACCTCCGCGGCGAGGTCGCCCGCGGCGCCGCGACGGAGCTGCTGCGGCGCGAAGTGCGCGAGCTGGTGGCGGCCGGCGAGGCGACCTTGGTGCTGGACATGCTCCACGTGCCGTGGCTCGACAGCTCGGGGCTGGGCGAGGTCTTCGCCTGCTGCAAGCGGGCGCGGTCCGCGGGCGGCGTCGTCAAGCTGGTGCTGCAGGGGAAGTCGCGCAGCCTGTTCACGTTCACCGAGCTGCACCGCGTGCTCGAGATCTTCGACGACCTCGACGCCGCGCTGGCCAGCTTCGGCTGAACGCAGCGCCCGATGCGGTGTCGGGTCGCCGTACCCCTGGCGCTCGGTCTGGCCGCGTTCGCCGGCGCGGGTGGAGCGGCGCAAGAGCGGACGGCCGACAGTCCGGGCGCGGCGCTGGCGCGCAAGCACTGCAGCTCGTGCCACGACGCCATCCCGCCCGACGCCTTGACCAAGGACGGGTGGCGGCCGGGGCTGCTGCACATGATGGCGCGGCTCGGCCTGGCACCGCAGGTGCTGCGTCAGCCGCCGGACGGCTTCACCGAAGACGACGCGAAGCGGATGCTGTACCACTTCAAGCAGCTCGCCGGGCTCGACCGTCCGCTGTTGCCGCAAGAGCCGCTCGTTCCGCTCGCGGAGTTCCTCGAGATCTGGCGCGATCTCGTGGCCGCGGCGCCGCAGGAACCGCTGCCCCAGGTGGGAAAGACGCCGGTCGCGCTGGACCACGCGCCGTTCCGGCTCGGTCCGCACGTCCCGTTCGACCCCCGGCTGCACCTGATGACGACGCTGGTCCGCGTCGACGACAAGCGGCGTCGCGTGTTCGTCGGAGGCGTGACCGACTGGGACGCGGAGCGGGAGGAGTACCCGGCCTATCTCGCCCTGCTCGACGACGGCGCCCGGGTGCTGCACCGGATCGAGCTGGACTCGGCCGCGGTGGGTCTCGAGCGGCTGGGGAAGGACTACCTGCTGACGACCGTCGGACGCCTGGTCACCGTCCAGTCGTCGGAGGCGCAGCTCCTGCGGCTCACGTCGCGCCGGGATCGGTTGCGCAGCGCCGTGATCCTCGACGACGTGGTCCGCGCCGCCGGCGCGATCGCACGGCGCGAGCCGGGCGGGACGACGCTCGTGGTCGTCAACGGCTTCGGCTTCTTCGCGGGCGAGCTGTTCCTGCTGCGGGAGAAGCGCGGGAGGATCCTCTCCCGCACCAGCCTGCTGGACGAGCCGGGGGCGATGGCCTCCCGCTTCGCCGACCTCGACGGCGACGGCCGGCTCGACATCGTCAGCCTGTTCTCGCAGCACCACGAGAGCATCGTGCTGTTCCGCGGCGACGGCCTCGGCGGGTGGGAGCGCGTGGAGCTGGTCCGGCACCACCCCGCGTGGGGCACGTCGTCCTTCGATCTCGCCGACCTGAACGGCGACGGCCGCGCGGACCTCGTGGTCACGAACGGTGACAACGGTGATTTTCCCGACCCGCCGCTCAAGCGCTATCACGGCGTGCGTCTCTACCTGAACCGTCCGGGCGAGGACGGCCTGCCGCGCTTCGAGTCGGCCTTCTTCGAGCCGGTCCACGGGGCGTTCAAGGTCCTGGCCCGCGACTACGATCTCGACGGCGACACGGACCTGGCGCTGGTCGCGCGCTACCTCGACGAGCGCCAGCTTCCGCGCGAGAGCTTCCTCTACTTCGAGAACCGCACGCGGCCGGCGACCGAGGACTGGCGCTTCGACGTCTCCGCGCTGAGCGCGCTCGGGAACGCCGATCTGATGACGATGGACACGGGCGATCTCGACGGCGACGGCGACCTGGACATCGTGGTCGGCGGCGCCGCGCCGCTCACGCGCAGCGAGCGGCGCTCGAGCGAGCCACAGCTCGGCCTGGCCTACCTGCTCAACTCGACGCGCTGACGACCGTGTCCGTTCAGGCTCCGCCGAGCCGGTCCAGCGCCGCAACGGCGGCCCGCGCGTCGACCGCGGCGCCGCCGTCGCCGAGCGCCCCGGCCACGGCCTCGACCGTGCGCCGCAGCAGGTCGGCTCGCTGCACCACGTATCCCATGTGCCCCACGCGGAAGTAGCCGCCGTGCAGGGCGGGGTGCAGCCCGCCCGCCACGGTCACCCCCCGCTCGGCGATGCGCCCGATCAGCGCCGGGCCGATCCCCGCCGGAAAGCGCAGCGCGCTCAGCGTGTTGGCCTCGAGTCGGGGACGGACCGGAACGGGAGCGAGGTCGAGGACCCGCCAGGCCTCGCGCAGCGCGCCGGCAGCACGCTCGTGGTCGGCAAACCGCCGCTCCATCCCGCCGGCCAGGATCTCGTCCAGTCCGACGTCGAGCGCCAGGACGAGGCCCGTCGCCGGCGTGGAGAAGTAGGCGGGCCGCCGCTCCTCGTAAGCGGTCATGATCGGCCGCCACGACTCCCAGTCGAGATAGGCGGGCGGCGGTCCGGCGCGGCGCGCGGCCCGGGCGGACAGCGCCCGCTCGCCGGCGACCACGAGCGCCAGGCCCGGCGGCAGGCCGATCGCCTTCTGCGACGCGGTGAGGTAGACGTCCGCCTGCCAGTCCGCCATCGCGAAGCGCTCCGCCGCGGTGGCGCAGACCCCGTCGAAGATCGACAGCGCCCCGTGCTCGTGCGCCAGCCGCGCCAGCGGCTCGGGATCGATGCGCACGCCGGTCGACGTATCGACGTGGGTCGCGACGAGCGCCTTCACCGGGCCCCCGCCGTGCAGCTCGTCGAGCGCCCGGGCGACGGCCTCGGCCTCCGGGGCGTCGCCGACCGGCGCAGTCACCTCCCGTACCGCGGCGCCCGCGCGGCGCAGCATCAGCGCCATGCGCTCGGAAAAGGTGCCGGTGTTGACGAGCAGCACGCGGTCGCCGGGCTCGACCAGGTTCGCGACCGCGAGCTCCATCGCCAGCGTCCCGGCGCCGGGGACGACGAACGGCTGGCTCGACGCGGGGGCGAGCCAGACCTGGCGCATCCGCGCCAGCGCCGAGCCGAAGGCCTCGACCAGCCGCGCGTCGAGGTGGCCGGGAGGCGGGACGGCACAGGCCGCGAGCACGGCCGGCGACAGCTCGACCGGACCGGGGATCATCAGCAGGCGGCGCGAGTCGGACATCAAGATGTCGGCTTTTCGCCCTCGATGTCCCAGCGCACCGCGTAGCGCACGAGCTCGGCGCTCGACTGCAGCTTGAGCTTGGCCTTGAGGTGCTCGCGGTAGTTTTCGACGGTCTTGACGCTGAGGCGCAAGAGCTCGGCGATCTGCCGCGTGCCGAAGCCACGGCCGATCAGGTTGAGCACCTGCAGCTCGCGATCCGTCAGGCTGTCCACCGGCGAGCCGCCCTCCGGCGCCTTGCCACCGACCATCCGCGTCAGCATCGAGGCCGCCATCGACTCGCTCAGGTAGACCTTGCCCGCCAGCACCTGCTGGATCGCGCCGATGACCTGGGCCGTGCTCTCCTGCTTCATGACGTAGCCCATCGCGCCCGCGCGCAGCACCCGATCGGCGTAGTACGCCTCGTCGTGCATCGAGAGCACGAGGACGGGCAGCTCGGGCCGGCGCGCCTTGATGCTCTTGAGCAGCTCCAGGCCGCTGTCGTCGCCCAGCGACAGATCGAGCACGACGATGTCGGGCTCGGCCGCGACCAGCGCGTGCAGCGCCTCGGCCGGGCTCGCCGCCGACCCGCAGACCTCGAGGTCGGGCTCGTCGGAGATGACGCGGGCGAGCCCGTGCCGGACGATCGGGTGATCGTCGACGATCAGCACCTTGGCGGGCGACCCTGCGTCGCGATCCCGGCGGGCCACGTCTTTCCTCGACAACCTCGCGCGGCGGGAGCCAAAAAACCGGGCGACCGGATGCCCCAGCATAGGAGGGCGGCGCTCCGCGAGTCAACGCTGAAAGCGGAGATCGTGGCAGTTCCCGGGCCTTTTCGCGGATCGCCGGTGCCGCCCCGGGGGAATCCCCCACGCGCCCCGGGAGGGTCACCGCCGCCCTCCGGGGGATTGTCCGGATGGTCGCCGCCCGGCGTTCCGCGTACGGTTGAGACGGATCGGACGCCCGGCACGCCCGGCCGCGCGACCGGTGAGGGAGGATGGCGATGCGAATCACGCGGAACGAGATGAGCGACATCGCGGGCTATCGCTACGGGTTCATGATCGCCGACATGGTGCTGGGCGACACCCTGCGGGAGTACGCCCAGGGCAAGATCGAGGACGACGAGCTGTCGGTCGCGCTGAGCCAGCACCGGCTGGCCTACGAGGGCTACGTCCGCAAGCTCCACGAGTACCTGCGTCCGGTGGCCGAGGCCTGAGGGCGGGCGGCGCGCGCCCGCGGCACCGTCGCTCAGAACGCCAACCGCGCGGTCAACCAGAGCTTGTCGGTGTCGGTCGAGAATCCGTCCGCCGCATAGCTCGCGTACGCGACCTCGAGCGCGGCCAGCTCCCCGAAGGCCCGCTCCACCCGCAGGTCGATCTCCGAGCCGTAGTCCGCCCCGCCGGCATCGGCGCCGAAGTCGTGGTAGACGCCCTCCCACGAAAGCCCGAGCGCGTTCGCGGCCAGCGCCAGGTACCGGTCCTCGAGCCCCGCGTCGGGCGTGGTCAAGAACTTGTCGGCCCATCCGTTGTGAGCGTGCAACGTCGCCAGCGGGGTGGAGAACCCGTAGTCGCCGTCGCCGCCGAGCCGCTCGTAGCCGAGGCGCACGCCGATCGGCCGCTTCTCGAAGCCGATCTCGGCCAGGCGGTAGCCGGCGTCGACGAACGGCGCGCCGTCCGCGTAGTCGTCCTGCTCGGCCAGCTCCAGCGCATAGAGCAGCTTGGTCCCGCGGATCGGCGCGGCACCGGTGAACCGGACGCCGAGGTTGCGCTGGGAGCGGTCGGGCGTGTCCTCGAGCTTCAGCCGGTGGACGTAGGCGACGAGCGTGCCCCGGCGCAGCGGCAGGGCGGCGCGCAGCAGGTCCGCGTCGAGGTCGAGGTCGGCCAGGCGCGGGTCGGGGTGGTCCTCGCCGAACGGACGGTTGGCGTTGATCAGATGGGCGTAGTACAGCTCCAGCCGCTCGCCGGCCTTGCCGCTCACCGCCAGCGCGTCGAAGGTCTGCTCGTTCTGGCGGAAGCCGACGTTGCCGACGAAGCGGTGGTTGTCGAGCACGATCCGCTGCCGGCCCAGCTCGAGCGCCGCCCCGCACCGCGCGCGGTAGCCGAGCCAGGCCTGGTTGACCTCGGTCTGCTCCGGGTCGGCCACCACGGGGAACTCGCCGCGACCGTTCGCGGTGCTGTCGTACTTCTCCGCGCCGAGCGGCTCGATCGCCTCGACGTCGACGTGCGCGACGAAGCCGTGGAAGGCGCCGGTCGTGTAGCCGAGGCGGAGGCGGATCGTCGAGGCCTCCGCCTGCCGGTCGAAGCCGCTCTCGTCCACCTGCTCGAACCGGTAGCGGACGTCGAGCAGCGGCGTGCCCCGCGTGAGGGCCTCGGTCAGCGTCGCTCCGGCCGCGCCGCCGGATGCGGCGGCGAGCAGCGTGACGACCGCCGGCAGCGCCCGGCGTCGGGTCTCGTTTCGAGCCATCGCGTGCAACCTCGAACCACCGCGCCGGCGGCGAGCGACGGCCGCTCGCCGCCGGCGCGCGCGGGATGACAGCGCGTCGCTCACAGGCCGAGCCGCTTGAACACGACCTCGGGGATCGCTTTCACGACCAGCATGATCGGTCGCCAGAACCAGGGCAGGTAGACGACGTCCCGGCGCCCGTGGAGGGCGCGCCGGATTCCGCGAGCCACCGTCGCCGGCCGTGCGGACAGCGGGCTGCGCGGCAGGTGGGCCGTCATCGGCGTGTCGACCAGGCCGGGCTTGATCGTCAGCACCCGCACGTGCGCCGCATGCCAGCGGTTGCGCAACCCCTGGAGGAACAGGGAGAGCCCGCCCTTGGCCGCCCCGTAGACGTAGTTGCTGCGGCGGCCGCGGTCCCCGGCGACCGACGAGATCACGGCAATCGTGCCCCCGCCCTGCTCGGCGAAGCGCTGCGCGGCGATCGTCGCCAGCGAGGCGGCGCCGAGCAGGTTCGTGTGGAACACCTGCCGCGCGCGGTCGAAGTCCCGCTCCGCGGCCGACGGATCGCCGAGGATCCCGTGGGCCACGAGCAGCGTGTCGAGCCCGCCGAGCGCGGCGGCGGCACGAGACACGATCTCCTCGTGGCGCGCCAGGTCGTCGAGATCGGCGACGAGATGCGGCACGGCCGCTCCGCTGCGGACCGCGAGGTCGGCGACCACCGCCGACAGCTTCTGCGGGTCGCGGCCGACCAGGAACAGCCGCTCGCCGTCGGCGGCGAGCAGCTTCGCCGTCTCGCACGCGATGGCCGAGGTCGCCCCGGCGATCAGCACCCTGCGCGCCATCAGTTCGACTCCGTTCCCCGTGTGACGCGGCGCCAGAAGCTGGAGGAGAAGGCCGGGTCGACGTGTGCGGCCAGCTCGCGCCACTCGGGGAAGTAGGCCTGGAAGCTCGCGGCCGACATCCGCGCGTCCTTGGCGGGGTAGACGCGCCCGGCGCGCCGCCGCACGATGCCGTCGAGCGCGTCCAGCAGCTCGAGCGTGCGGACGCCGCGATGCGGGAAGTCCAGCGCCAGCGTGGCACCGGGCCGCGGAAACGACAGCAGACCGGGCGAGGGCAGGTCGCCGAACTGCTTGAGCACGACCAGGTAGGACGCTTCGCCGTGGGCGGCCACGCTGTCGAAGATCTCGCCCACCGCGGCGCACGCGTCGTCGAGCGGCACGACGCACTGGTACTGCACGAAGCCGCGCCGGCCGTAGAGCCGGTTCCAGTCGCCGACGGCGTCGAGCGGGTAGAAGAACGGATCGTAATGGCGCAGGGCGCGCACGACGTCGGCTCGCTGGCGGCGGAAGTAGAGCGCGTTGAAGGCGCGGACCGCCCACGGATGGAGCAGCCAGGAGGGGGCGTAGGCCGGGACCGTGAACCGCGGCCCCGCGCGCCGCGGGGCCGCGGGGGCGCGGCCGCCGCCGGCATGGTTGCCGCGGAACAGGAAGCCGCGCCCGCGGGCGGCGCCGCGGGCCAGGTCGTCGACCCAGGCTGCGGTGTACTCGAACCTCGCGTCGGAATCCTGGGTCAGCTCGAAGAACTGCTCCAGCCGCCAGAAGCGCACCGATTCGCAGTCGATCCACGCGCTTGCGACCCGCTTCAGCGCGAACTCGACCCACGTCACGAGCCCGGTCAAACCGAGGCCGCCGATCGTCGCCCGGAACAGCTCGCGGTTCTCCTGCGGCGAGCAGACGAGCCTGCGGCCGTCGGAGCGCAGCAGCTCGAAGCGCGTGACGTAGCGACCGAAGGTGCCACAGCGATGGTGGTTCTTGCCGTGGATGTCGTTGGCCAGCGCGCCGCCGACGGTCACGTGCTTGGTCCCCGGTGTCACGGGCAGGAACCAGCCGCGGGGCACGAACGACGCCAGGATCGCCTCCAGCGTCACGCCGGCCTCGCAACGCAACAGGCCGCGCTCGGGGTCGAAAGCGATGAAATGGTCGAGACCGCGCGTGTCGAGCAGCGCGCCCCCGTCGTTGAGGCAGCTGTCGCCGTAGCTCCGGCCCAGCCCGTGCGGCAAGAGGGTCGCCCCGTTCGCCGGGCGCGGCAGCGGCTCGTGGCGCCAGCGGATCTCGTGAGCTTCCCGGCGGGCCGGAGGGTGGTCGCCCCACGAGCCGTAGAGCCGCATCAGCCGATTCCGCTCGCGGCCAGCGCGATCGCGCCGGTCGCGAGCGCCACGACCCAGGTCGCGGGGTCGCGCACCGCGAAGCTCAGCGGGTCGTCCTGCACCTGCCCGCGGTGGGCCAGAAACCAGATGCGACTGATCCAGTACAGCAGCAGCGGGCAGACGAACCACAGCAGCGTGGGGTACGAGTAGAGCGGCGTCACGCTGTCGCTCGAGATGTACAACGCCAGGACCAGGACCGCCAGATAGCCGGTGGACAGGCCGATCGGCGCCATCAGCTCGAGGTCGCTCGCCAGGTAGCCGCGCCCGCGGACCACCGACTCGACGCGCTCGGTCCGCAGCCGGCGCAGCTCGGCGTAGCGCTTGACCGCCGCCAGCGACAGGAAGAAGAACATCGAGAAGGCGAGCAGCCATTGCGAGACCACGACCTCGCTCGCCGCCGCCCCGGCGATGATGCGCAGCGTGTACAGTCCCGCCAGCAGCAGCACGTCGGCCAGCACGACCTGCTTGAGGAACAAGCTGTAGGCGGTGGTCAGCGCGAAGTACAGCAGCAGCACGAGCACGAACGGCCGGGGCAGCAACAGCGCGATCCCGACGGCCGGCAGGGCGAGCAGCGGGACCAGCACGATCCCGACCCCGAGCCCCAGCTCCCCGGAGGCGAAGGGGCGGGCGCGCTTCACCGGGTGGTGGCGGTCGGCCTCGACGTCGAGCAGGTCGTTCAGCACGTAGACCGCCGACGCGCCGAGCCCGAACGCGACGAAGGCGAGAACGGCCATCCCCGCCGGCCGCGGCTCCAGCAGCCGATGGGCCAGGGCCACGGGCAGCAAGAGCAGCAGGTTCTTCACCCACTGCCGCACGCGCATCGCCTCGAGCACGACGCGTGGCAGGAAGCGGCGGCGAGACTCCAGCACCAGCTTCACTTGGCCCTCCAGCTTGCGCACGACTCGCGGCGGCGCGTTGACCGCGATCGCGAGCCGTGCGCCGCGCCAGACCTCGAGGTCGGCGGCGGAATCTCCGGCGTAGTCGAATCCCCGCTCGCCGAACCGGCGCACCAGCTCGTCCCGCTTGGCGCGCCCCTTGAGGTTCGTCCGCTCGTCGGTCGCGATCACGCCGCTGAAGATCCCGAGGTGCTCGGCGACGGCGCGGGCCAGTCGCTGGTGCGAGGCCGTGGCCAAGAACAGCGGCCGCCCCGCCGCGCGCTCGCCCCGCAGATAGTCGAGCAGCCGGTCGTCGTACGGCAACGACGCCGGGTCGAGAGCGACGCGCAGGGCGAGCTCGTGCTTGAGCCGAGCCCGGCCGCGGGCCAGCCAGCCGGGGACGCGGGCCAGCGACAGCGGCTGCGTCCGCAGCAGCCGGATGAGCGATTCGACGAGCGAGTCGCCGCGCAGCAGCGTGCCGTCGAGATCGACGCAGAGGGGGAACGCCGGATCGGTCGCCGTGGCGGGCTGGGCTCGTTCGGGCTGGCCTCCTTCCGCCATCGACGCGGGCCATGGTAGCACCGCACGGCGGGGCGACGGCGCTCGCGCGGCCGGGGCCCGTCGCGTCCCGGGTTGGACAGGCCGATTCGCCGGCCCATATTCACGGAGAGGGGGAGCCGGCGTCGAGGGCTCCCGGGGAGCAGCGGCATGCGCGTGCTCGTCGCCGACGACGAGGCCACGATCCGTGGCGTGATCCTCCAGCAGTTGGCGGAGGAGGGAATGGAGGTGGTGCAGGCCGCCAGCGCCGAGGAGGCGCTCGAGCGCTTGCAGTCCGAGCCGTTCCCGCTCGTCATCATCGACCTCTCCCTGGGTCGGATGACGGGGCTCGACCTGCTGCGGGAGATCAAGCGCTCGGCGTCCGACACGACGGTCGTGGTGTTGACCGGCAACCCCTCGCTCGAGACCGCGATGAGCGCCCTGCGCAGCGGCGCCTACGACTATCTGACCAAGCCGTTTGAGGACATCGACCTGGTCACCGCGGTGGTCCATCGCGCGATCGACCGCTCCAAGCTCGACCTGCACAACCGGGCCCTGCTCGACGACCTCAAGCGCAACACCGAGGAGCTGGAGCGGATGAACGCGCGGCTGACCGACATCGCCAACCGCGACGGGCTGACCGGCCTGTACAACCACCGCTTCTTTCGCGAGGCGCTCGAGCTCGAGGTGGCGCGCTGCCGGCGCCATCGCCGACCGTTCTCCGTGATCTTCATGGATCTCGACCATTTCAAGCACTACAACGACACCTACGGCCACCTGGCGGGCGATTCCCTGCTGTGCGCCGTCGCCAAGCTGCTCCAGGAGCGCACGCGCGGCGAGACCGTGGCCGCACGGTACGGTGGCGAGGAGTTCGTCCTGCTGGTGCCGGAGACGGCGAGCGAAGGTGCCCGCCGCTACGCCGAGGGCATCCGCCAGGCCGTCGAGTGCCACCGCTTCACCGGCCAGCAGACGCAGCCGCTGGGCAAGATCACGCTGAGCCTCGGCGTGGCCAGCTACCCCCAAGCGGGCGGCGAGCCGGCGCAGCTCGTCGGCCGCGCCGACGAGGCGCTGGACCATTCGAAGCGCGCCGGACGGAACCGGGTGTCGGTCTGGGATCCGTCGCTCGACTGACCGCCGCGCCGGGGCCCTGCGAACTCCGTCCGGCGGCCAGGGCGGGCGCGCCGTACCCTTAGGTGGAACCGCCGGGGTCCCCGGTGGCATCCTGCCCGTGGTCGCCACGGGGCGGAGAAGGAGATCGGTGCGCCGTCGTCGAGCGCAGGGCGTGACCCTTGCGGCCGCTGCCGCGCTGGTCGCGGGGCTCGCGGCCGCCGAGCCCGCGTCCCGGCTCCGCTGGACGGTGCCCGCGGATCGTGCGGCGCCGCTCGCCCCGGACGTCGGCGGGCCGTCCCGCGTCGGTCGGCCGGTCTCCGCCGGGATCTCCCCCGAGACGTGGGGCGAGTGGCAGGCGGCGCCCGGCGGCGGGCGGATCTGGCGGCTCGAGCTGCGGTCTCCGGGTGCGCTGTGGCTCGTGCTCGGCTTCGACCGATTCCGGCTCCCGCCGGGAGCGCGCCTGACCGTGCGCGCCCCGGACCGTGGGCGACCCGTCACGCTGACGGGCGCCGACGAGCGACCCGACGGGGAGCGGTGGCTCGCTCCGCTCCCGGGCGACACGCTGCTCCTCGAACTGTCCTGGCCCGCCGACCTCGCGGGGCGGGAGCCGGTGCTGCGACTGGGGACCGTGACCCACGGTTACCTCCCGTGGGGCGGGATCGGTGAGGGGCACGCCGCGGCCGCTCCCCTCGCGGATTGCAACATCGACGTCCGCTGCTCGCCCCAAGGCGATCCCTGGCAGACGCGCCGGCGCGGCGTCGTCCAGCTGCTGATCGGGGGCACGGGGGCGTCCTGCACGGGATCGATGGTCAATACCACGGCGCTCGACTGCGCTCCGCTGCTGCTGACCGCGAACCACTGCTTCGACGGCGGCGGCACCGCAGCCAGCGCGACGGTCCTGTTCAACTTCGAGCGGCAGGCGTGCGGCTCCGGGCTCGCCCCGACGGGCCAGACGATCACCGGCGCGACCACGCTCGCCTCCTACGGTCCGAGCGACTTCCACCTGCTGGCCCTCGACGACGCCCCTCCGCGGGAGTTCGGCGCGTTCTACAACGGCTGGAATCGCGCGGCGCAGGCGGCGTCGTCCACGACGACGATCCACCATCCGGTCGATCCCGACCTCGACGACGTGCTGCCGAAGAAGGTGACGCGCGACGACCAGCCGCCGCTCAGCGGCGGCACGTTCGGTCCCCACCACTGGACCGTGGTCCAGTGGGAGGACGGGCAGCCGACGCCCGGCTCGTCGGGAGCGCCGCTGTTCGATCAGAACCGCCGGATCGTGGCCCAGCTCCACGGCGGCGCCGCGACCACGAATTGCGGCGCCCCCGGTCCGACCGAGTTCGGCAAGCTCTCGACGTCCTGGAGCGGGGGCGGCACGTCGGCGACCCAGCTGTCGCACTGGCTGGGCGGGGGGGCGTCGTCGCCGACGGTCGTGCTGGACGGCATCGACCGGGAGACCTGCCTCTCGACCCAGACCGGCGTCCGGCCGAGCGCCTCGACGGTGGACGACGACACCGCGGCCGGCAACGGCGACGGCAGCGCCGACCCCGGGGACGTCCTGCAGCTGGCGATCGAGCTGTTCAACCGGACGCCGGCCGCGGTCACGGGTGTCTCGGCGCTGCTCTCCACGACCAACCCCAACGTGACGCTCCTCGACCCCCACGCGACCTGGCCCGACATCGCCGCGCTGTCGTTCGCGGCGTCCGACTCGCCGCATTTCGGCATCGAGCTGAAGCCGACGCTGACGTGCGGGGCGACGCCGCTCCTGACCCTCACCGTCAAGACCGATCAGGGGACGTGGCAGTCGAGCCTCCAGCTCGCGACGGGCACGGCGGGCACGATCTTTTACGACGACGTGGAGGGCGGGGTCGCCGGCTACGCCTGCGCTCCCGGGCTCTGCCTCGCCGGGCCCTGGACCGCGAGCGGCCAGTGGGCGCGGAGCACGACGGCGAGCTTCAGCCCGACGACGAGCTGGCGCGCCTCCGTCGCGGCGGCGAGCACCGACTCGAGTCTCGTGGCGCCGACGATCGTGCTCGGCAACCTCCCGCAACGATCCCGCCTCTCCTTCCGGCACTTCGTCGACACCGACATCGGCTTCGACGGCGGTGTCCTGGAGTACACCCTGAACGGGGGTGCCAGCTGGCAGGACGCCTACGGCCTGATCGTCGAGGGCTTCTACGACTCGACGATCGCGAGCGGCCTCTCCGCCCTCGACGGCCGCGCCGCCTGGTCGGGGAAGCCGGGAGCGGCCGCGGCGAATCCCGCCGACTGGCGCCGCGTCGTGGTCGACCTCGACCCGCTGCCCAACTCGGGGCAGCTCGGCCTGCGCTGGCGCTTCGCCACCGACGTCGGGGGAGGGGCGACCGCCGGCTGGTTCGTCGACGACGTCACGATCGTGGGCGGGAACTTCGCCTGCGCCGCGCCGCGATCGAGGACCTTCCCCGGAGCGCTGTGCCGCGGCTATCGCGCGGATTCGGTCCCCCTGGGGTCGTGCGAGCGAGCGCCGAAGCCGCGCGTCTCGGGACCGCCCCGCCGCCGTTGAGCGCGGCCGACCTCGCCTCGAGGTCGCTCGACGTACGGTCGATCGGGTCGCTCGCACCGGCGCCACCGAGCGCCTCCGGCGCAGGCAGCTCGCGCCACGGAATCGAAAGCGTGATTGCGATTCCGTGATCGAAGCGCCGACGGCACTGCGCGCTCGGCGCCCGCTCGCGGACCGAGCGGCGTGACTCGTTCTTCGCCCGGACCCATATTCCGCACGTGCGTGGGGTCCGGGTGGAGGTGCGTCGATGCGTGGACCAGCGATCCCGTTCCTGATCGTCGCCGCGCTCGCCGCGGGACGCGTTCCCGCGGAGCTGCCGGCGACGGTTCCCGCGCTGCACGACCGCCTGCCGAAGGACCCGGTCCTGGTGCTCGTGGTCCAGAGTGCCGAGCTGACGGGCCGGCTTCAGGCGCTCGCCCGCTGGCAGGCCGGTGAGCCGGCGAGCCCCGCCGCCGCCGGCACGCTGTCTCCCGCGGTCGGCGCGCTCGAGCGCCGGCTGGGTGTCTCGCTCGAGCGGGACGTGCTGGACCACATCGGGCCCGAGATCGCCCTCACGCTCGACCTCCCGCCGCTCGACGCGCTGGCGGCGACGCTCCACCTCCAGAGCTTCGAAGGGCTGCCGACCGCCCTCGGCCGGAGCGGGCTGATCGCGACGGTGCGCGACGCGCGGCAGCTCGACCGCAACCTGCGCAAGCTGCTGGAGGCGCTGTCGGCCGTGCCCATCGAGAGCGGGGCCGTCGTCACCGCGCACGTCCCGCTGGCTCCCGGCGCGGCCGCCGGCGTCGCGGAGGCCCCGGCCGGCCGCGAGACGATCGCGATCCACTACGCCATCCGCGACGGACGCATCGCCGTCGGCTTCTCCCCCGAGTGGGTGGCGCGATGTCTCGAGGACCGAGCTTCCGAGGAACGACTCGCGGCCGGCGCCGACTACCGCAAGGTCTTCTCCCACCTGGACGCGCGGCCGCAGAGCCTCGCCTACGTCAACCTGCCGAAGCTGCGCGCGCTGATCGAGGAGTCGGAGATCGCCCGGACCCTGCTGCAGAACAACGAGGGGATCCGCAGGTTCCTGCAGCCGCTGCTCGACCCGGCCGTGATGAGCGTCGGCCTCGGGTCGACCTCGATCCTGGTCGACGGGGGCGCGCGGACCACGCACTTCGGTCCCCCCTGGATGTCGGGCGTCGCGGCCTCCGGCGGCCTGTTGGCGGCGATGGCCGTTCCGACGCTCCTGGTCGCGAACGATCGCAACAAGGCCCGCGAGACCCTCGGCAACCTGCAATCGATCGCCCGGGCGTGCGACGGCTTCTCGAGCGATGTGCGGACCTACCCCGGGCCGACCGCGGGCTGGGTTCCGGTCGCCAGCGTCGCCGCGTTCCTGGAGCCGATGTACATCGGCTCGCTGCCGCGCGTCGACGCCTGGAACAACCCGATCCTCTACTGGTCGAACGGGACGACGTACCGCGTCCTCAGCACCGGGACGGACGGCCGCATGGACCAGGACTGGTCCGGACAGATCGAGCCGGCGATCTCCGAGACCCAGGCGGGCGACATCGTCATGGCCGACGGGCACGTCCTCGTGCTGCCGCGCGATCTGTCGGACTGAAGGCCGACCGAGCGCGATCCTCCACCGGGCGCGATGACGCTGCGGGACGCCGGCGGCCGCCGCCGCTCCCGCGCCCGGTTCCGCCGCCCGCCCGTTTCTCCGCCGTTGTCCCGCCGCGAGGCGGAGCGCGGTCGATCCCACTCGAGGGCGGCGCCGGGATTTGCGGCTGCGCAACCCGGCCGCGGAGCGGGGCGTGAATCCGGGCCGGAGGCCGCGTATAACCGCAGGCGCAAGGCGGCACGCCGGTCCGCCGCGAATCGGTCCCGCAGCCGAGGGAGGTGTGACATGCTTCGTTCCGTACGCAGGAGTTTCGGGACCCCGCCCTGGATCGCGGCGATCTGCGTGGCGCTCGCCGTCTTCGTGACGCGCGCCACGGACACGTCCGGCGCCGACCGCCTGCGGGCCAGCGCACGATTCTCCGGTGTCGACCTGTACCGCGGCCTGGTCCTGGCTCACGGGCCGGTCGCCGATCTGATTCCGGAGATCCGCGACCACTACCGGGTGACGAGCTTCGTCACCGACCCCGAGCACTTGCAACTGGTCGAGGCCGTGCAGCAGCGCATTCTCCAAGCGGTCGCCGCCGTCGATCCGGCCTTCTTCGCGACGTTCGCCGCGCTCGTCCGCAGCGGGGACCCGCTGGCGATCCAGCGGGGCCTCGAGTTGGCGGCCGGGACGACCCTGGCCGCGATCGCCGGGATCCCCGAGGTCCAGCAGCTCCGCCAGCGAGCGCGGGAAGACCCCGGCGTGCGGCAACGGATCCTGAGCGAGATCCGCGCCGTCGAGGGGCTGGAGCGGATCTCCGACGAGGACCTCGGGCTCGCCGTCGACCTGATTCTCGCCGACTCGCTCGACCTCGGCGCGCGGGGGAACGTGGCGCCGGACGGCTCGATCGTCGTGATCATCGTGGCGGTCGCCGCGATCGTGGCCGCGGTCACCGTGGTCGCTGCCCAGAGCTACGCCGCGGCGCTCAACATCGCAACCAGCGTCAACATCGTGGCGGCGGCGGTCTTCTGGGTCACGATCTTCGTCGCCGACATCAATGCCGGCTCCCGCCTGCTGCAGGAGCAACTGGTCCATTCGGTGGCGACCCTGCTGGCGTCGTGACCGTGTCCGCCCGCGTTCATTCCGTCGTCCGGCTGATGCTCGCCGGGAGCTGGGGCGTGCTGGTCCTGTTCGTCCTCGCCGACAACGTCGCCGACCATCCGCTGCGGCATTCGCTCCGGCTGCGGCGGAACCTCGTCGCGGTCTCGCCACAGGGGTGGGCGTTCTTCACCCGCGATCCCCGGGAGCCGGTCGATCGCGTCTACCTGCAACGCGGCGGGCGGCTCGTCGAGGCCGACTACACCAACACCAGCGGGCGCAACCTGTGGGGCCTGCGTCGCGCCGCGCGGGGCGTCGCCGTCGAGCTGGCCGCGTTGCTCGCGCAGATACCGGACGGGCAGTGGAGCGACTGCTCGGACTCGCCGCCCGCGTGCGTGGCGAGCCTCGACGGCGCGCCGCCCACGGTCGCCAACTCTGCGGTGCGACAGAGTCTGTGCGGCACGTTGGTCGTCGTTCGGAGGCCGCCCGTCCCGTGGGCCTGGAGCCGGTCGCCCCGGCCGATCCACATGCCGGGCAAGGTGGTTCGACTGACCGCGCACTGCGGCCGGCAGGCGGGGCGCAGTGTCTGACCCGGCAGCCGTGCCGATCGGGGCCGGCTCCCCGCGCGATCCGTGGACCAACGTCTACGGCGTGGCCCGCACCGTCCTCGCCCTCGGCACCGGCTCGGCGCTGCTGGCCGATCCGGCCGACCTGCTGTTCCGGCCGCTCGGCCTCGGAATCGGCGACGTCGTGCACGACGTCGCGCTCTTGAAGCTGAGCCTGTTCGCGCTCTTGTCCGGGGAGTGGCTGGGGGTCGCGCGATGGCTCGCGATCGGCGCGCTGGCCGTCGTCGCAAGCGGCTGGCGGCCGCGCGTGACCGGGGTTCTCCACTGGTGGATCAGCGCGAGCTTCGCCGGTTCGAGCGTCATCGTCGAGGGCGGCGACCAGATCGTGGCCGTTCTCACCCTGCTGCTGATCCCCGTGACCCTGACCGACCCGCGGCGCTGGCACTGGCAGGCGCCGGACGGGCGGCGCACCGGCGCGGGCGCGGAGCTGACCTCGCTCGTGGCAAGGTCGGCGCTCGGCGTGGCGCGGTTGCAGGTGGCGATCGTCTACTTCGTCTCCTCGACCGCCAAGCTGTCGGTGCCGGAATGGGTCAACGGCACCGCGCTCTACTACTGGTTCCTCCACCCGGTCTTCGGTCTGGCGCAGCCGCTTCGCGGCTGGATCGTGCCGGCCCTGGGCAGCCCGCTCCTCGTCACGCTCGCGACCTGGGGGGTGATCGCCTTCGAGGCGCTCCTGGTCAGCGGTCTGCTGATGGAGCGCCGCTGGCGGCCGCAGCTGCTCCGGCTTGGGTTACTATTCCACCTGGGGATCGTGGTGGTCCACGGCTTGATGAGCTTCTTTTTCGCGATGGCCGGGGCGCTCGTGCTCTACCTGCGACCGGTCGAGGAAACCTTCGCGTTCCCGGACCGGCTCCGCGCGCTTGCGGCGCGGATCGCCTGGCGGGCGGGCCGGAGGCTCGTGGCCGCGTCCCGGCTCGCGTGAGGTCGAGGTGACTCGATGACCGAAACCAACCGGTGCCTGTGGTGCCACGGCGGGCAGGGCGAGCTGCGGGAGATCGTGCTCGAGGTCGGCGACCGGCTGGCCGGCGCGTGGCGGCAGCGACGGGTCCTCGTCCATCCCGAGCACGAGGGCGAGCTGCGCGACCACCAGCGCCTGCTCCGGGGCTTCGGCCGCACGTTCCTCGTCGGGGTGGCGGTGCTGCTGGGGCTGATGGTGTTGATCGAAGTACCGCTGGTGTGGTGGAGCGCTCGCTGGGGGCTCGCCGGGATCGGCCTGTCGGTTGCGGCCCTCGGGGCGTTGCTCGTCGCGCTCCCCTTCGCCACTCCCGAGACGGTCCGGCTGTGGGGCGTCCGGGGCTCGGTGCTGGCCGTCCGCGGAGCGGGCTCGGTCCTCGCGACCCTGGGTTCCGCGCTGCTCGCCTTCGCGCTGCTCGCGCTCGGCTGATCGGTGCCGTCCGGTCCTCGCCAGGAGGCACAGGTGAAGCGACTCGGCTCACGCCCGCCGCCGCTGCAAGAGGTCGCAGCGGGCCTCGACCCCGGCGGTCCGACCGCCGGGCGGCTGGACGAGCTGCTGCACAAGACCAGCCGCACGTTCGCCCTGTCGATCCCGGTCCTGCCGCAGCCGACGCGGCGCGAGGTCACGGTCGCCTACCTGCTGTTCCGGGTCGCCGACACCCTGGAGGACGCGACGGCATGGACGCCGCCCGAGCGCCTCGACGAGCTCGAGCGCTTCGGGCGGCTGATGCGCGAGGAGCCCGGCGACGGGCCGGCGGAGCTGGCGGCGCGCTGGGAGGCGCACCCGCCGGTCGTCCACGGCGGGTACCGCGAGCTGCTCGCCGACCTGCCGGCCGTGTTCGAGGCCTTCCGCCGGCTGGCGCCGCCGGCGCGTGAGCTGGTCCGGCAACACACGCTGCGCACCGCCGCGCGCATGGCGAGCTTCGTCCGGCAAGCCGCCGGCCGCGGCGGAGGCGGTCTGGCTGACGTCGAGGAGCTGCGCGCGTACTGCTACGCCGTGGCGGGAATCGTCGGCGAGATGCTGACCGAGCTGTTCCTGCTCGGCCGCCCCGCTCTCGCACCGATCGCCGCCGAGCTGCGCGCGCGCGCGGCGCGCTTCGGCGAGGCGCTGCAGCTCGTCAACATCCTGAAGGACTCCGACTCGGACGCCGGCGAGGGGCGCCGCTTCCTTCCCACCGCGGTCGATCGAGCGGAGGTGCTGGCCCTCGCGCGCGGCGATCTCGACGAGGCGCGGAAGTACGTGCTCGACCTGCAGCGCAGCGGAGCGCCCCGGGGTCTCGTCGCGTTCACCGCGCTGCCGGTGCTGCTCGCGCGCGGCACGCTCGATCGCGTGGAGCGGCAGGGGCCGGGAGCGAAGCTCACGCGACCCGAGGTCGCGGCCCTCGTCGCGGGCCTCGATGCCGCGCTCGACGCGGGCCGGCCCGCGATCCCCTGACGGCTGCTTGCGGCGTCCTCGCTCGAGAACGCGGCGGGCCCTCGCCCGCCGCCCCACGCGTCACGTTTCTCGCTCGAGCTACCGGCCGCCGCGGCTCCGCACCGGAGTCCGCTCCGAGGCCCGTCGCCCGTCCATGCGGATCGCCGGCCGGGACCGCGGCGGGTCCGCGATGTTCGGCGCGCACTCGATCTGGATCGCCCGGCCCACGCGCTGGCTCGGGACATCCTTCGCACCGCCGCCGCCGTGGAACGTCAGACCGAACGCGATGTAGGCGCCGGTCGACAGGCTCGGGCACGGAGCTTCCACGCCGACGCCCAGCGTCGCGGTGTCGCCGTAGGGAATCGTCGCCAGCAGGCTCCAGCACGGGGGACCGCCGCAGATCGCGTTGCGGTCCCGCCCCGGATCACTCACGCCCTGGTGCACCATCAGGTCGTAGGACTTGATCATCAGGCTCGAGCCCGGTCCCTGGCCGTCGATGCCGACGTTGGACCGTGAGCGGATCGGCCGGGTCGCGAGCGCCGACGGGTGCTGGAGCGCGGGGGCGAGGCCGACTCGTCTACGGCCGGAGCACGACCTTGATGCAGCCGTCCCGCTTGCGCTCGAAGATCTCGTAGCCGCGAGCGCCCTGCTCGAGCGGCAGGCGGTGGGTGAAGATCGAGAGCAGCTCGCGCTTGCGGCGCCGGACGAGCGGCAGCAGCTCCGCGACGAGCGCCCGCGCCGGGCAGCGACCGATGCGCAGCGTGAGATTCTTGTCGTAGGCCTCGGCGGGCGAGATGGCGAACGCGCTCTCGCTGTGGACGCCGACGACGGACAGCGTACCGCCGGCGCGCAGCAGCTCGAGCGCGAGCCGCAGCGCGGGCGGGCTGCCGACGGCCTCGAGGACCGCCTCCGCTCCCAGCCCTTCGGTCGCGTCGCGCACGCGCTCGGCGGGGTCGGCGCCGAGATCGAGCGCCACCGCTCCCAGCGTCGCCGCCAGAGCGAGCCGCTCCGGAACCGAGTCGATCGCGAAGACGGTCGCCGCGCCCAGCTCCTTCGCGCCGACGATCGCCGTCAATCCCACCGGGCCGCAGCCGAGGACGACGTAGGTGCCGCCCGGGCGCACGCCCGCCTGGCGCGCGCAGAAATACCCGGTCGGGAGCACGTCGCCCAAGAGCAGCGCCTGCTCGTCGCCCACGTCCTCGGGCACGTGGATCAGCGTGGTCTCCGCCAGCGGGACGCGCACGAGCTGCGCCTGCGCTCCCTGCAGGCCGCGGCCGGCGCTGACCCAGCCGAACAGACGGCCCGCGACGCAGCGCGCCGTCAGGCCGCGGCGGCACGCGGCGCAACGGCCGCAGCTCGTGGTGAACGGGCTGAGCACGCGCTCGCCGACCGCGAGCCCGCGCACGTCGCGGCCGACGGCGACGACGTCGCCGACGAACTCGTGGCCCATCACGGTCCCCGCGTCGAGGCCGCGTTCCCGCCCGAGATAGGCGTGCAGGTCGGAGCCGCAGATGCCGGCCAGGCGCGTGCGCACCACGGCGTCGGTCGGCTGCTCGAGCGTCGGGTCGGCGACGGTCTCGGCCCGGACGTCGCGCGGACCGTGGAAGGTCAGGCCCCGCATCGGGGCCCCCGTCGAGCCGCTCGGGCCTGCACGCGCCCGACGCTCACGAGGCGAGCAGGTCTGCGAGCTGCTTCTCGAGGAACGTCGTGACCGAACTCTCCCAGATCGTGCCGGTGTAGGCGAGGCCCGTCCGTCCGACGTAGCGCTGGGACGTCTTGTCGGGGACCTGGCCCCCGATCTCGAGCGTGACCTCCTGCACGTCGGCCGGGGATTCCGCCGACGTGGCGCCGGCGCCGTCCGCGGTCCAGCGCAGCGTCACCGTCGCCGCCGGCGCGGACAGGCCGTGCGCGCCGTCGTCGCGAGCGCCGGCCGCGTCGGCCAGGCGCAGCGCGGCCGCGGAGCGCACCAGATCCTCGACCTTCTTCGTGTCGAGCACGTCCCCGGCCGAGCCCTCGGGGGACACGACCTTCCACGCGCCGTCGACTTTGTCGACGCGGAAACGGCCCCTGGCGTTGGCCAGCTCCAGGCCGACGACGTTGTCCGCCGCGGCGCCGGCCAGCTCCTTGCGGATCCAACTCGTCGTCTGCGGCTGCAGGTCGTAGGCGGCGAGGCCTCGCGCCTCGTACACGGCGTCCTCGCCGGCCAGCCGCAGGTGGACGACGCGGTAGTTCGGCGAGTCGCCGACGATCAGATCGAGCTTCGGTTCCGCGCCGGCGTCGGCCCACAACCGGACCCGCCCCTCGTGGTCGTCGTCCTCGACCTTGAACGCGTCGTGGTAGCGGCTGCTCGTCACCACCGGCCGCCGCACGCGCAGCGCCTCGAGATCGTCGATCAGCTTCTGGACCTTCTCGTCGTCCGCGGGAAAGCCTCCCAGACCGGCGATTCCCCAGCCGTCGCCGGTCTTGTCGAGCGTGATCGACTCCCCGTCGGAGCCGCCGAGCTCGAGCCGGACGGGCGTGATCGCCTCGAGGGCCGGCACCAGCGCCCGGGTCTCGAGCGTACCGCCGCCGTCGCCCCACGGGGCGCGGAACAGCAGGATCAGCAGGAGCTGCAGGCCGAGCGTGGCCGCCAACAGGCCCATCAGCCGGCTCGCGGCCCAGGTCGGTCGCGTTTGACGCACGCGGGCATCGCTCGTCGGATGGCCCATCGCTAGCCCTCCGTGCTCGACAGCGGCGAGGCCGTCGCGCTCGTGGCCGACGCTTCAACCAGGGAAGCGGTGGTGCGCCGGCGCCACTGCCGGTAGCCGCCCAGGAGCAACAGCCCCACCAGCGGGACGACGTAGCTCCAGGTCTCGACCCCGATCTCGACCCCGCGTCCGGTGCGCTCGAACCGGCGCGAGACCCAGCCGCGGGCGCGGATGTCGAGCATGTCGTTGTCCAGCCCGACCCAGTCGATGACGTTCTGCAAGAACCGCAGGTTCTCGCCGAAGAAGCCGGCGTCGACCTGCGCCAGCGCCCGCGCCACGAAGTCGCTGAGGAACTCGGCGTTGCCGACGACCACGAGCCGCGTCTCGGGCGACTGCCCGAGGCTGACCTTCGATTCCTCGGCCTGCGCCTCGCCCGCGGCCTCCGCCGCGCTCGTCCCCACCTCAGGCTTGCGGTCGGCGAAGAAGCTCGCGAACCGCCCGCTGACCGCGGCGGCGAGCAGGTGCGGCTCGGTGCCCTCCGCCGGGACCTCGTAGTCGACGTACCCCACGCGCAGCGTGTCGTCGTCGGTCCACGAGCTGCCGGACGACTGCAGGATCGGCAGCACCTCGAGCCCGGCCGCCCGCTCCCGGTCGATCGACAGCGGGCTGCCCCAGTAGATGCCGACGGCGTTGAGCGTCGAGGTGATCTCGCGGTTGGCGAAGCCCTCGTCGCGCACCTGGACCAGGTAGGGGTAGGGCGCGAGCGTCCAGCTGCGCATCATGCCGAACGGCGTGTTGCGCACCTCGGGGATCGGCAGCGCCTGGTTGCGGTCGTCGAGCACCAGCGTCTTTTCGACCGTCACGCCGTGGTGGGCGAGCCACTCCTCGAGCCCGCTCGCGAGCGGGTACAGGCTCAACCCCCCGCCACCGAAGTTGACGTCGTAGTTGCCGCTGCAGAGCACGACCCGGCCGCCGCGCATCAGGTACTGGTCGAGATTGTAGACCTGCTGCCGGTCGAGGTCGCGCGGCTTGATCACCAGCAGGACGTCGACGTCCGAGGGAACCCCGGCCGCGCTCGCCAGGTCGACGTGGCGCACCTCGTAGTCCTGCCGCAGCACCGCCTTCAGCTCCTCGAACTCGGGGGGCGGCTGGGGCGGGAGCTGCATCTGCATGCGGATCTCGGGCGGGATCTCGGGCGGCTCCGGCGTCGAGACGCCGACGGTCTTGAGGAAGCCCGGAGTGTGGCGGCGCAGCGCGTCCTCGATCGCCTCGCGCACCGCGGCCGAGGTCAACGACTCGCCGACCAGCACGATCTGCTCCGTCGCCTCGCCGACCTGGAGCAGGCCGTAGAGGTAGAACGGCTCGCCGCCGAACAGACCGAGGCTCATCGGCTTGGCGCCGAAGCGCTGGTAGACCTCCTGCCGCAGCGCCTCGTCCGTCCCCGGGTCGATCTCCTCGACGTCGAAGCGCTCGCCGCCGGCGGCTTCGAGCTCCGCCGCGGCCTTGCGCACCGTCTCCGGCACCTGGGAGAACAGCTCCGGCAGGGAATCCGGGGTCCAGATCAGCGTCAGCCGCACCGGCCGGTCGACGCGCTCGAACAGCTCGTGCGCGCCGCGAAAGCCGTAGACGACCTTCTTGATCGCCCGCGTCAGGTCGTACTCGAGATTGCGCAGCTTGACCGCGACGTCGCCGTCGGGCGTGGCCTCGACGTCGATCAGGTCCTCGAAGCCGTAGCGCACGTACTGGTCGCCGTACTTGACCACCAGCGAAAAGTAGGCGTTGACGATCGCGCTCTCGTACTTGGAGGCCAGCCGGAACGGCGTGCTCTGGACGCCGAAGCGGTCGGCCGCTTCCTCCTCGGCCGCCTCGTTCTCGCCGGGATCCACGATCTCGACCTGCACGCGGCCGCGCGACACGGCGCGGTACTCCTCCAGCAGATCGGTGATCTCGGGCACGAGCGGCGCCAGCTTGGGGTGCGTGCGGCTGGAGAAATAGCCGTGGATCGTCAGCTCCTCGTCCAGTCCGGCCAGGATCCGCTTCGTCGCCGGCGTGATCGAGAACAGGCCCTCGCTCGTCAGGTCGAGGCGGGCCGTCGACCAGCCGGCGATCAGGTAGTTGAAGGCGAGCAGGTTGAGCGCCACGAGCGCGAGCGTGGCGCCCAGCGAGAGGAGGCGGCTCTTGCGATCGGCCATCGGGTCCTCGCTGCCTCTACGCCCAGCGCCTGGCACGCAGCGCGCCGATGCTGAGCAGGATGAAGAAACCGGTCAACGACAGGTAGTAGACGAGGTCGCGCAGGTCGATCACGCCGCGGGCGATGCTGTCGAAGCGGCTCCCGGTGCCGAGCGCGCGCAACAGCGCCGCCGTGCGGTCGGAGAACAGCCCGACGACGACCTCCGTGCCCATCCCGTAGAAGGTCAGGCAGACGACGAGCGCCAGGATGAAGGCCAGGATCTGGTTCTCGGTCAAGGCCGAGACGAACTGGCCGATCGCCAGATAGGCGGCGCCGAGCAGCAGGGCGCCGAGGTAGCCCCCGACCACCGGCCCCCAGTCCAGCGCGCCCAAGAAGGCGACGGCCCCGGCCAGCGGCAGGGTCAACAGCAGCCCCACCGCGAGCAGCGCCCAGCTCGCGAGGAACTTGCCGAGCACCAGCTCGCCGTCGCGCGCGGGGAAGGTCAGCAGCAGCTCGAGCGTGCCGGTCTTGGCCTCCTCGGCCCACAGCCGCATCGTCAGCGCCGGCACGAGCAGCAGCGTCAACAGCGGGATCGCCTCGAACAGCGGTCGCAGGTCGGCCTGCCCGCGGGCGAAGAACGCCTTGACGTTGAAGACGGTGAACAGCGCGGCGCCGACGAACACCAGCAGGAAGACGTAGGCGATCGTCGAGTTGAAGTACGAGCGCAGCTCGCGTGCCGCCACCGATCGGACCCGCGTCATGCCGCGACCTCCTCCGCCGACTCCGTCAGCTCGCGAAACACCTGTTCCAGCGTCTTGTCGTCGCGGCGCAGCTCGCGCAGGCGCCAGCCGCGCTGGCGCGCGGCGTCGAACACCGGCTCGCCCAGCTCGTGATCCCCAGTCAGGTGCAGCCGGTAGACGGCGAAGTCGCCCTCCGCGCCGGCACGCTCCACGCGGGAGACTCCCGGCAGCCGCCCGAGGACGTCGGCCGCAGCCGCCGGGTCGTCGGCGGCGAGACTGACGACCTGCGCCCGCGAGTGGGTCAGCCGGTCGAGGCTGCCGTCGGCCCGGATGCGCCCGTCGATCAGGATCACGGCGCGGTCGCAGCTGGCCTCGACCTCGGTCAGGATGTGGGTCGAGACGATCACGGTCTTGGACTTGCCCATGTGCCGGATCAGCTCGCGGACCTCGACGATCTGGTTCGGGTCGAGGCCGTTCGTCGGCTCGTCCAGGATCAGGATCTCGGGGTCGTGCAGGATCGCCGCGGCCAGGCCGACGCGCTGGCGGTAGCCCTTGGAGAGCTGTCCGATCGGCCGCGTGAGGACGTCATCGATCGCGCACTGCCCGGCGGCGGCGACGATCCGGCGGCGGGCCTCGGGCCCGGCGTAGCCGCGCATCTCGCCGACGAAGCCCAGGTACTCCTGCACCAGCATGTCGCCGTACAGCGGGGCGTTCTCCGGCAGGTATCCGATGCGGCGCTGGACGGCGAGCGGATCCTCGACGACGTCGATCCCCGCCACGCGGGCCGCGCCCGAGGTCGGCAGCAGGTATCCGACCAGGATCTTCATCGCGGTCGTCTTCCCCGCCCCGTTGGGACCGAGCAGGCCGACGACCTCGCCGCGCTCGATCGACGTCGAGATCCCGCGCAGCGCCTCGACCTTCCCGTAGCTCTTCCGCAGCTCCCGCAGCTCGATCATGGTCTCGACCTCTTCCGCGCTCGAAGCGGCACCGGCCGAATCGGCCCGACGCTCGCTCGTGTCGTCTTGGTCGCGGCGTCGGATCCGGCGCCACCGTCCCCGAAAATCGGGGAACGATCAGCGTATTATCGCGACGGGCCGACCGCTGTCAAATCGGAGGCCGCCACCCGGGCCGCGCGCGGATTCTGCGGCCCGCTCGCGGCGGCATCGCGGCGAATGCACGGGGCTTGCCGGGGTCGAGTGCATTTCTGCGGGCCGGGTGTAGGTTCTCCACCGGAGCCGGCCCGCGGCCGCAGCCGACGGCCGCGGGCGGCCCTGGCCGGCCGCGCCCGGCCGAGGAGCGAAGCATGCTCGGCCCCGAGCAGGTCCGACGGTTCTTCGAGGACGGCTACGTCATGATCCCGCGGCTCTTCCGCCCGGACGAGGTGGCGCGGATGCGCGCGGCGTTCGACCGCATCGAGCGGGTGGCCCAGGGGCTCCGGGAGAGCTGCATGCACCACGGCTCCCAGTTCGTGCTGTCGCGCGGCACCGACGGCACGCGGGTGACGATCGCACGCGTCGTCTGGTGCGGCGCGGTCGAGCCGGAGCTGTCGCGCCTGGGGCGCGACGAAAGGCTGCTGCGAATCGCGGCCACCCTGCTCGGCTCGAGCGAGGTGAGCCAGCTGATCAACCAGGCCCACTTCAAGGCGCCGGGAGACGGGGTCGATTTCCCGTGGCACCAGGACAGCATCCACCGCCGCTACGGCGGCAGCGAGTGGCGGGACGTCAACGGCCGCGGCAGCTACGTGCAGACCCTGACGGCGGTGGACGACGTCGGAGCCGACAACGGCCCGCTCGAGCTGATCCCGCGGAGCTGCTGTGTCGGACACGCCGGGCTGCCGGAGGGCGAGCTTCCGGCGGAGATCGATCCGGGCGAGGCGGTCGCGGCGACGATGGCCGCCGGCGACGTCCTGGCCTTCGGCCCGTACACCTTCCACCGCAGCGGGGCGAACGAGTCCGATCGTTCGCGCCGGGTGTTCATCAACGGCTACGCCCACCCGGGCGCCAACTCACGGATCTACCCCGGCTGCGGCGTCGGGCGGCGGCTCCGGATCTGAGCCCGTGGCCGGCCGCCGGCCGGTCTCGGTCCCGGGCGGTCGAGCGATGCGCACGAGCGTCGCCTCCCGCGTGCCGTCGTGGACCACGATCGCCTCCCAGGCCGCCGCGGTCTCACGGACCAGCGCCAGGCCCTCCGCCGCGGCGCCGGAAGGGACGGCGAACGAACCCAGACGCTCCAGCCTGCCCGGGCTCCGGTCCCTGCCCGGCAGCCGATCCCGCCCGTCCCAGAAGAAGATCGCAGCACCGCCCCCGGGCGGTGCGGTCAGCACCAGGAGGCCGCCCTCCACGGCGTGGAAATCGCGCACGCCGGACCCGTCGAGGTCGAGGAAGCGCAGCTCGTAGTCCCGCGGGCTGTCGAAGGCGAGCACCATGACCGGCACGTGGCCGGACCGCAGCACGGGGCTGCGAAAGCCGACGAACAGTCGCCGCTCGAGGACGGCCAGCCCCTCGAGGTCGACGCCGTTCTCCTTGCCCGGCACGCGGCAGAAGGGCGCGAGCAGGGGGTCGCGCTCCAGCACGGGCCTCAGGCTGATGCTGGCGACGGGTGCGACGACGCTACCCTTCGCGTCCAGGCGCAGGCGGAACAGGCTGTCGCGAGCGACGGAGTGGCGCACCGCCGCGATGCGCTGCCGGTTCTGCTCGTGGCTCGCATCCGGCTCGGGCAGCGGACGGACCAGCGAATGGGAGCCGAGCGCGTAGACGACGTCGCCGCTCCGGGCCAGCGCCTCGAGGTCGATCTCCTCGTCCTCCCCGTGCAGGAGGATCGCGGTCGATCGCGCCTCGTAGGCGCGCCGTCCGGGCAGCGGGTCGAGCAGCTGGATCCGGGCGTCCTCGTCCGAGGCGACGAGCAACAGGCCGCCCGCCGTGACGGTCGCGGCGCTGAGGTCCCGCGCTTCATGCAGGCGTCCCTCCAGCGCCACCGGCCCGAGGGCCTCGACCCCGGCCTGCAGCGCGCCGGCCAGCGCCGCCGGTGCGAGCCACGCCACGAGCTTGAAACCGCGTCCCGCCACACGCACAGGGTAGCGCGACCGGCGACGCAGCCGGCGGAAGGCGGCCCGCGACGAGCCGCACAGCGTGCGTCGCGGTGGACGGCGGGCCTTCGGCGACCGGTCCACGCGACCGAGGGCGGTGAGGGTATGATGAGCCACCGCGGGCTCGAGCTCGAATCGTGGGACCCACTGGCACGCCGGAACCGGCCATCGTGCGCTGCCACGCAGCGGATTGCGGCGCGGTGTTCGAGATCCGCCGCGACCGGCTCGGTCGCAACCTGCACTGTCCGGTCTGCCGCACGCGGCTGACCGCCCGCCCGCTCGCGGTCGAACGGCGGCTCGCCTCGAGCCCGCCGCGATCGGCCGCGGGAGCCGAGCTGCCGCGGCTCCCGCTCGTCGTCCTCGTCGACAACGTGCGCAGCCTGTGGAACGTCGGCTCGATCTTCCGCACCGCCGACGCGTGCGGCGTGCGGCGCGTCGTGCTCGCCGGCATCACGGCACACCCGCCGCGTGCGGAGATCACGAAGACGGCTCTGGGAGCCGACCGGGCCGTCGCCTGGTGCCATCGCGCCGACGCCGGCGAGGCGCTGCGCGGCATCGTCGCCGACGGCTACGTGCCCGCGGCCGTCGAGACGACGCCGCGGGCGGTGCTGCTGGACGACGTGGACTGGCCGGAGCGGACCTGCCTGGTCCTGGGGAACGAGGTGGCCGGCATCTCCCCGGCCGTGCTCGAAGCCTGTCCGCTGCACGTGCGGATCCCGATGCGCGGCGTGAAGGATTCCCTGAACGTCGCGGTCGCGTTCGGAATCGCGGCGCACGCGGCCGCGCGCGCGCTGGCCGGGCGGGCCGCGGCGGCCGCGAGCGGCGGTGCGGCGTCGTGAGGCCTGCGCCGCGGGCGATCGGCCCCGCGCTCCTCCTTGCGCTCCTCGTGGGTCCGGCGGAGCAGCCCGCCGGGGAAGCGCCGCCGGCGGCCGAAGCCCCGGCCGAGATCACCCTCCCGCTGACGATCGAGAACGTCTGGTTCACGCGCAAGAGTGGCGCCCCGTTCCGGTTCTCTCCCAGCTCCGGCGACCTGACGATCCGCGACGACGTCCTGACGTTCAGCACGCGCAAGCGGGCCCACGAGATCCCCGTGCAGCGGTTGCGGGTCGTCTCGTTCGGCAAGACGCCTGGCGACGTCGACACCGACTGGGTGCTGCTCGGCATCGGCGAGCGACGCGCGGAGTCGGTGGTCGCGATCCGCGACGGGAGCAAGTTCGGCTACGGGCAGCGATCGCGCGAGATCTTCGAGACGCTGAAGGCGGCGCTGAAGACGCTGCGCGCGGCGCAGTACGACGTCGCGGACGGGTTTCGCGCCTACGACGTGTTCGACGAGCAGTTCACATTCGCCATCCCCGAGGACTGGGCGGCCTACGTCGCGTCCGTGACGATCGTGGATGATCGCGCGCCGTGGGGCCGCGTCCTCGTTTCGCAGGAAGCGATCCCGCGCGAGCGCGAGCCCGGCGAGCCGGGCCCGGGTCCGGTCGCCGACCCGCGGGTCCTCGAGCGCGTGCTCGCGGGGCGCGTGCCGGCGTTCTTCGTCGAGCGGCGCGCGGTCGAGCCGGGAATGGCCTGCGCCGGCTTCAGCCGGAAAGGGACGGCGCGCCTGCTCGGGCTGGCCGCCGAGGGCCGGCTGTTTCCCGGCGGCGGCAGGCTGGCCGCGGCTCCGGACGTGAGCCCCGAGCTCGTCGACCGCTGCCAGGGGCTGCGGCTACGATCGCGAGTCGTCGGCGACGACGGCACGTCCGCGGAGCTCGACCTGCACGCCATCGCCCGCGGCGACACGCTGTTCGTCTTCGGCCTGCGCGCCGTGCCCGACCGGTACGAGGAGTTCCGGCGCACGCTCGACGCCTGCTTGTCGACCGTCCGGTTCTCGATCGCGGAGTGACCACGCTCGTGCCCTGCAAGGAGGTCCGGTGCCGATCACGCCGCAGGCCGGGGCCAGCCGGACGGCGGTCCGGCCGATCGTGGCCGCCGGCTCGCCGCGCTCGTCAACGGGTCCTCGAGCCGGGACGCTGAACGCGGCGGAGGGACCGACCGTGCGCATCGTGCCGTTGCCGATCCTGGCCGACAACTACGTCATGGTCCTCGTCGACGACGCGGCCCGCACGGCGGTTCTCGTCGATCCGGGGGAGGCGGGGGCCCCGCTCGAGCTCCTGGAGCGCGAGCGGCTGGCGCCGGTCGCGCTCCTGATCACCCACCACCACGCCGACCACGTCGGCGGAGTGAGCCGGATCGCGGCGCGATGGGCGGGCCTGCGCGTCTACGGGGCCGCGGCCGACCGCCGGCGCTTGCCGGGCGTCACCGATCCGGTGCGCGAGGGCGACGCGGTCCCGATCCTCGACCGCACGGCCCGGGTGCTCGACGTGCCGGGCCACACGCTCGGCCACATCGCGTGGTTCTTGCCCGACGGGAGCGCCGGCGGCGACCTGTTCTCGGGCGACACGCTGTTCGGCGGCACGATCGGCAACCTGTTCGAGGGAACCCCGGACGACATGTTCGCCTCGCTGCGGAAGATCCGGCGCCTGCCGCCCGCGACGCGCATCTGGTGCGGGCACGAGTACACGTTGGCCTACGTTCGCGAGGCGGCGCGCTTCGACCCCGGCCACGCGCGCCTGGCCGAGCGCCTGCGCCGGCTGGAGGCCGCGGCTCCGGGCTCCTGCACCTTGCCCCTGACGCTCGAGGAGGAGCGGGCGACGAACCCGTTCTTCAAGTGGGACGACCCGGACCTGACGCGACGCCTCGGCACGGCCCCGGGAATCGAGACGTTCCGCCGGTTGTGCGACTTGCTGTGAGGGATCGGCGGGACGTGGTGCACGTGGTTCGGTCCACGCTGCCGCGGCCGCCAGCGCGCTCGGAGCCGGGATCGCCGCGCACGCTCGCATCCCGTCCCGGCGCCGCTGCGCATCCCGTGGGTCCTCGGCCGGTCGTCTCCTGGCGGGACCCCACCCGCCGGCTCACGTGCTTGACTTCGCCGACGGCGTGCAGTTGGATGATCCCGTGGCCTGGATCAAGACCGTTGCTCCCGCACAGGCGACGGGGCTGCTCGGCCAGCTCTACGGCGCCGCCGTACAGCGCGCCGGCAGGGTCTTCAACATCCTGCGGCTGCAGAGCCCGCGGCCGAAGGTGCTGCGGGCGTCGACCCAGCTCTACCTCGAGCTGATGCACGGCGAGGAAAGCGGTCTCACCCGCGCCCAGCGCGAGATGATCGCGACCGCGGTGTCGCGCGCCAACAACTGCCACTACTGAACGACCGCGCACGCGCAGGACCTCCGGGCCGAGGTCCAGGGACAGCCCGGTGCCGAGGCACTCGCCCGCGCCGTCGCGACCGACTATCGGACGGCGGCGCTGGTCTTGGCCGATCGTCGGATGCTCGACTTCGCGATCAAGCTGACGCGCACGCCAGAGCGCATGACCGCGGCCGACGTGGAGGGGCTGCGGGCCGCCGGCTTCGACGACGCCGCGATCCACGACGTCGTCCAGGTGACGGCGCTGTTCAACTACTACGACCGCCTGGCGGACGGCCTGGGAATCGACCCCGAGCCGGAGTGGCCGGCCGGCGTGGACACCGGTCCGACCGAGTGAGGCGTGACCCGGCTCGCCGCCGTGGTGCGCGAACACCCGGCCTGTTAGGATCGCGTTGCCGCCTGCGGCGGCGGAGATCGCGATGGAACCGTTCACGGTGGACCGCATCGACCACGTCGAGGTGTTGGTGGACGATCTCGAGCGCGCGGCCGCCTGGTACCGCGCCGCGCTGGGCCTGACGGAGGTCCGCCGCTGGAGCCCCGAGCCGGTGATGATCGGGGCCGGCGGATCGATGCTCGCCTTGTTCCGCGCCGGGACCCGGAGCGCGGTCGCCCCGCGCGACGAGGCACCGCACTGGCACCGCGTCGCGTGGCACACCACACCGGTGGGATTCGACGCCGCCCAGCGCCACCTGCGCGCGCTGGCCATCGCCTTCCGCGGCCCGGTCGACCACGGCGCCGCGCACTCGATCTACTTCACCGATCCCGACGGCAACCGGCTCGAGATCACCTGCTACCCCTGACGGGCGAAGGCGTGTTGCCGCAGGACCGCAGGCGAACGGAGCCGAGGAACCGAGCGCGCCGCCGAGCGTGCACGGGACCGGACTCGGGCCGAGCGGAGTCGATCGGCCCCGCCGGGCGCGGCGCGGTGCGGCAAGCTTCGCGCCCCGGACCCGGGCCGATCGGGAGCGGGTCCGCCCGCCGCTGAGGAGCGAAGGTGTCCCTGCGCGTGCTGCAGGTCGGACTGGGGCCGATCGGGATCGGGATCGCCCGCCGCGCCCACGGCAGCGTGGGGTTGCGCCTGGTCGGGGCCGTCGATCCGAAGGACGGCTTGCCCGGGCGCGACCTGGGCGAGGTGCTGGGCGTCGGCACGCTGGGCGTCGCGATTTACGACTCGATCGGCGCCGCGCTGGAGCAGCTCCGGCCCGATGCCGCGCTGCACGCCACGGGCTCGCACCTCGAGGGAGTCGCCGGGCAGCTGATCGAGCTCGTGAGTGCCGGTGTCGCCGTCGTCTCGACCTGCGAGGAGCTGTCGTATCCGTTCCACCGGCATCCCGCGCTGTCGCGCCGGCTCGACGCGCTGGCTCGCGAGTCCGGCGTCGCCCTCCTCGGCACGGGTGTGAACCCGGGCTTCGTCATGGACAAGCTGGTCGTGACGCTGCTCGCGGCCTGCGACGAGGTGCGCCGCGTGCGGGTCCGGCGCGTCCTCGACGCGGCGCGGCGGCGCGAGCCGTTCCAGCGCAAGGTCGGCGGCGGGCTGAGCCCGGCCGGGTTCGAGTCGCGCCGGCGGGCCGGGACGCTCGGCCACGTGGGGCTCGTCGAGTCGGCGCAGATGCTGGCCGACGCGATCGGGATCCACGCTCCACGCACGGTGCGCGAGACCCTGGCTCCGGTGATCGCCGAGCGGGCGGTCCGCAGCGAGTTCCTGCGCGTCGAGCCGGGGCAGGTCGCCGGGATCGACCAGACCGCGGCGATCGAGGCCGAGGGCGAGGAGCGGGTGCGGATGGAGTTGCGGATGTTCCTCGGCGCCCCGCGATCGGAGGACGCGGTCACGATCGAGGGCAAGCCGCGGCTCGAGCTGGCGATCTCGACCGGGGTTCCCGGCGACGAGGCGACGGCGGCGATCGTGGTGCACTGCGCGCCGCTCCTGCCGGCGCTCGCGCCGGGCCTGCGCACGATGCTCGACGTCCCGCTGCGTCCGGCCGCGTGGAGCTGACGTGGGACGCGCGGCCGCCGGGCGCTCGATCGTCGTCATCGGCGGCGGAGCGTTCGGGCTCGTGACGGCGCTCGAGCTGCGCGCCCGGGGTCACGCCGTCGAGGTGGTCGACCCCGGGCCGATCCCGCACCCCCAGGCCTCGTCCACCGACATCAGCAAGGCGGTGCGCATGGACTATGGCCGCGACGGCTTCTACTCCGACCTCGCGGCCCGGGCGCTCGACGGCTGGCGCGAATGGGACCGAGCGCGCGAGCGGCGCCTGTTCCACGAGGTCGGGATCCTGCTCGTGACGCGCGGCCTGATGGTGCCGGGGAGCTTCGAGGCCGAGAGCTACGCGCGGATGGAGGAGCGGGGAGTCCCGGTCGTGCGGCTCAATGCCGCGGCACTGGCCCGGCGCTTCCCCGCCTGGAGCCGCGCCGGCTACGCCGACGGCTACTACAACCCCAAGGCCGGCTGGGTCGCGAGCGGGGAGGCGGTCGCCCGGCTCGCGGCTCGCGCGCGGCGCGGGGGCGTCCTGCTCCGGGAGGGGGCGACGGTGGCGCGCCTGCTGGAGCGGGAGACGCGCGTCGTCGGGGTCGTGCTGAACGGGGGCGAAGAGCTGCGCGCGGAGCAGGTCGTCGTCGCCGCCGGGGCCTGGACGCCGCGGCTGCTCCCCCATCTCGCTCCGCTGATGTGGCCGGTGGGGCAGCCGGTGATCCACCTGCGCCCGGCCGACCCGCTCCCGTTCGAGGGGGAGCGCTTCCCGGTGTGGTGTGCGGAGATCGCGACGACCGGCTGGTACGGCTTCCCCGTGACGCGGGACGGGATCCTCAAGCTCGGCAACCACGGCCCGGGACGGGAGGTCGCGCCGGGCGAGCCGCTCGTGCCGAACGAGCAGGAGCGCGGCCGCGCGCGCGAGTTCTTCGAGCGGGCGTTTCCCGACGCGCTCCCGGCGCCGATCGCCGGGGGACGCATCTGCCTCTACTGCGACACCTGGGACGGGAACTTCCTGATCGACCACGATCCGGATCGCCCGGGCCTGGTCGTCGCGGCCGGCGGCAGCGGACACGCCTTCAAGTTCGCGCCGGTCCTGGGGCAGATCGTCGCCGACGTGGTCGAGCGGCGGCCGAACCCCTGGGCCGGGCGCTTCGCCTGGCGCCGCCCCGGGCCGCGGGCGACGGAGCATGCGCGCCACCTGGACTGACCCGCAAGCGACGAGCGAAGCCGTGTACGAGCAGTTCGAGCACACCGCCGACCTCGGGTTGCGGGTCACGGCCCCCGACCTCGACAGCCTGTTCCGCGAGGCCGCGGAAGGGCTGTTCGCGATCATCGTCGAGCCCGCCCCCGCCGCCGGCCCGAGCGAGCGGCTCGAGTTCGAGCTGACGGGCGAGCGTCTCGACTGGCTCCTGTTCGACTGGCTGAACGAGCTGCTCTTCGTCTTCGAGTCGCGGCGCCTCGTGCTCGACGGCTTCGAGGTCAGGCTCGGCGAGCGCGGTCTCGCGGCCTCGGCCCAGGCCCGCCCGTTCGCACCCGGGCGGCAGCCGGCACTGCACGAGGTCAAGGCGATCACCTACCATGGCCTGAAGGTCCAGCCCGCCGCGGACGGCGGCTGGCTCGCGGAAGTGATCGTCGACATCTGATAGAACAGCGGCGATGGGCACCCCGGCATTCCACGGACCGCTCGAACGGGTCGACGACTGCTGCTGGCGGATTCCGCGGAGCTACAAGCCGGGGATGCGCGTCGACGGCCTGATCTTCTCGAGCGAGCGCCTGATGAGCCAGGTGCTGGACGACCAGGCGCCGGAGCAGGTGGCGAACGTCGCCTTCCTGCCGGGGATCCAGCGGGCCAGCATCGCGATGCCCGACATCCACTGGGGCTACGGCTTCCCGATCGGCGGCGTGTGCGCGACCGACCCGGCCGAGGGCGGGGTGATCTCGCCCGGCGGCGTCGGCTACGACATCAACTGCGGGGTCCGCGTGGTGCGCACGAGCCTCGACGTCGAGGAAGTGCGGCCGCGGCTGCAGGAGCTGGTCGAGGCGCTGTTCCGCCGGGTGCCGCTCGGCGTGGGGCGGGGCGGCGCCTACGAGTTCGACGCCCGCACGCTCAAGCGGCTGATGGAGCAGGGGCCGCGCGAGCTGGCGCGGCGCGGCCTGGCCACGGCGCGCGACGTCGAGTTCACGGAGGCCGGCGGCCGGCTGGAGGACGCCGATCCCGACCGGGTCAGCGAGCGGGCGCTGAAGCGTGGTCGCGACCAGTGCGGCTCGCTCGGGTCGGGGAACCACTTCCTCGAGGTGCAGGTGGTCGAGCGGGTGCTGGACGAGGCGGCGGCGGAGGTCCTCGGGCTGCCGCTCGGGCGGGTCTGCGTGATGATCCACTCGGGGTCGCGCGGGCTCGGCTACCAGGTCTGCGACGACGCGCTCAAGGCGCTGCGCGGCGTGCCGGAGAAGTACCGGATCCGGCTGCCGGACGCCCAGCTCGCCTGCGCCCCGGTGGAGAGCGCGGAGGGGCGGGCCTACCTCGCGACGATGCGCGCCGCGGGCAACTTCGCCTGGTGCAACCGCCAGCTCCTGATGTGGCAGACGCGCGAGGTGTTCGAGCAGGTCTTCGGGCGGTCGTGGGAGGAGCTGGGGATGCAGCTCGTCTACGACGTGGCGCACAACATCGCGAAGCTCGAGGAGCACGTGATCGACGGCCGCGCCCGGCGCGTGTGGGTCCACCGCAAGGGGGCGACCCGCGCCTTCCCGCCGCAGCATCCGGAGATCCCCGAGGCCTACCGCGCGATCGGCCAGCCGGTGCTGATCCCGGGGGACATGGGTCGCGCGAGCTGGGTCCTCGTCGGGCGGCCGGGGAGCATGGAGCGCTCGTTCGGCACGACCTGCCACGGGGCCGGGCGGGCGATGAGCCGGACCGCGGCCGTGCGCTCGTCCGCCGGCCGGCGCATCGATCACGAGCTGGCCGAGCGCGGCGTCGTGGCGCGCGCCCAGAGCTGGCGCGGGCTGGCCGAGGAGCAGCCCGACGCCTACAAGGACGTCGACCTCGTCGTCGACGTCGTCGAGCGCGCCGGCCTGTCGAAGAAGGTCGCCCGGCTGCGCCCGATCGGCGTCGTCAAGGGGTAGCGCGGGTTCTGCCGGCGCGATGCGACCGCGGCGCGAGTCGCACGTAGGACCTCGTGCCGAACCTCACGCTGTTGCTGATCCAGATCGTCGCGATCCTCGCGACCGCACGGGCCGCCGGCTGGCTGTTCCGTCTCCTGCACCAGCCGCGCGTGATCGGCGAGATGGTCGCGGGGATCGTGCTCGGGCCGTCGCTGCTCGGCTGGCTCGCGCCCGATGTCGAAGCTGCGCTGTTCCCGGCCGAGAGCCTGGGACATCTGGGCGCGCTCGCCCAGATCGGCCTCGTGGTCTTCATGTTCCTCGTCGGCCTCGAGCTCGACCAGCGGCTGCTGCAGGAAAACCGCCGCCTGGCCGTGATCGTCGGCGGCTCGAGCATCCTCACGCCGTTCGTCCTCGGCGCGGCGCTGGCGGCCGTGCTCTACCCGCGTCTGGCGCATCCGGGCGTCGGGGCGCTGCCCTTCATCCTGTTTCTCGGAGCCGCGATGAGCGTCACCGCGTTTCCGGTCCTGGCGCGCATCCTGGCGGAGCGACGGCTGTTGCAGACCACGCTCGGCAGCGTCGCGCTCGCAGCGGCCGCCGTCGGTGACGTGACCGCGTGGTGCCTGCTGGCGGGCGTGGTGGCGCTCGTCCGCACCTCGGACGGCGCCACCCAGCTGTGGCTGACCCTCGCCGGAACCGCGCTCTACGTCGGCCTGATGATCGGAGTCGTCCGCCGCGCGCTCGGACCCCTCGCCGCCGCCTGCCAGCGGCAGGGACGCCTCACGCGCCAGGCGCTGTCGTGGATCCTGATGCTGCTCCTGGCGTCCGCCTGGATCACGGAGCGGCTGGGAATCCACGCCCTGTTCGGCGCCTTCCTCGCCGGTGCGATCCTGCCGCAGGACCCCGGCTTCCGCCGCTCCCTCAAGCTGAAGCTCGAGGATCTCGTCCTGACCCTGCTGCTGCCGCTGTTCTTCGCCTTCAACGGTCTGCGCACCAGCGTCACGTTGATCCGCGGCGGCGAGCTCTGGCTGTCGGCGGCGGGATCACGCTCGTCGCGATCGCCGGAAAGGTCGGCGGCGCGACCGTGGCCGCACGTCTGGGCGGCATGCGTTGGAAGGAAGCCGGGGCGATCGGGGTGCTGATGAACACGCGCGGATTGATCGAGCTGGTCGTGCTCAACGTCGGCCTCGACGTCGGCGTCATCACGCCGACCGTCTTCACGATGATGGTGCTGATGGCGCTCGCGACGACGTGCATGACCACGCCGCTGCTGCACTGGCTGAGCGACCGGCGGGCCACTGCGCTCGTGGCCGCCTCCATGCTCGCGCACGAGGCCCTCGGCTCGGCGCCGGCGGGAGGGTAGCCCCGGCCGGCTCACGCGGCGGCGGCGTGGCCGCCCGCAGCGACGGGTGCCCTGCGCCGTAGGATCGACTCCGCGGATCAGGCGGCCTGCACGTCGGAGGTGCAATGCGCGCAGCGGGTGGCGCGCAGCGGGATCTCGGACAGGCAGCGCGGGCAGGCCCGCGTGGTCGGCGCCGGGGCCGGCGCCGGGGCCGGCTTCAGCCGGTTCAACTGCTTGATGACGATGAAGATCGCGAAGGCGACGATCGCGAAGTCGATCACGGTGTTCAGGAACACTCCGTAGTTCACCGTGGCCGCGCCGGCGTCGGTCGCCTCCTTCAGCGTGGCGTAGGTCCCGCCGGAGAGGTCGAGGAACAGGTTGCTGAAGTCGACGCCGCCCATCAGCAGCCCGATCGGCGGCATCAGCACGTCGCCGACGAACGACGAGACGATCTTGCCGAACGCCGCTCCGAGGATGATGCCGATCGCCATGTCCATGACGTTGCCGCGCAGCGCGAACGCTTTGAACTCCTTGAGCATGTCTCCTCCGGCTCGGCGACGTGCGCGTCGCCTCAGAGATTGAACACGAGCGAAACGGTGAAGACCGAGTCGAGGTTGTCGAGCTCGACCGGAACCGTCAGGCCGGTCGGGGTGCCCAGCGGGTTCTCGAGGGCCACGACCCGGAACGCCGGCTCGTTCTCGTACCGCCACTGCAGGCCGGCCTTGAGCGCCAGGCGGCTCGAGAGGTTGACGGCCAGCGAGTTGGTCATGTCGCCGCGCCAGCGCGAGGTGTCGTCGAGGTTGTCGTCGAGCACCAGCACGTTGGCGTAGGTCGCGTTGGCGCCGAACCGGTTCTGGTAGTCCCACGAGAAGCGGACGCCGGCGAAGCTGTCCTCGCGGCCCGGCTGGGCGACGACGTCGTCCTGCCGGGTGTAGGTCGCGGCGTAGAGCGTCTCGAACTTCAGCTCGTCGGTGTCGTACCAGGTGTGGCCCACGCCGGCCTCGCCGATCGTGCGGTTCTGGATGCCCGACGGGCGGTTGCGGTCCCAGCCGGCGCCGACGTACCAGACCAGACGGTCGGTGATCTCGCGATCGTAGCGACCGTTGAGGAAGTAGTTCTCCGCGGTGACGTCGGTCGTCGAGCGCTCGACGACGCCGAAGGCGGCCGGTGTCCCGACGGCGGTGCGGGACGTCGTCTTCGATTCGGCGCGCAGGGCGCCCAGGCGGACGGTCAGGCCCGACTTCTCCCACTCTCGCGCGAGCGTGTTCTTGAAAGCGAAGGTGCTGGTCTCCGAGTTTCCCGCCGTCACGACGTAGCTCAGCTCTGCGCTGTCGCTCCAGCCGTCCTCCGGCTCCTCGGCGGCGCTCGCCCCCGCGATCAGAACGGCCGCCGCGACGGCCAGACCGGCCGTCGTCCTGCGGTTGACCATGCTCGTCCCTCCTCGTCCGGGTCGTGGGGAGCCGGGTTCACGGCGCGGCGGCCAGCCGTCGCGTCGGCTCCGAGATCGAGTCGCTCACGATAGCGGCTGCAAGGACGAACGTCACGTCACGAACGCGACGAATCGGTTGCGGCCCGACTTTCGGTCGGCTTTCACGCCCGCCGCGCGCAGGGCGAGGCGCTACCGTCGAACCCGAGGGTGAAGCCGGGTGCGTGGGAGAGTTCGATCGGGGCGCTACGGGAGGGAAAGCTCCGATCCGCAGGTCCGTGCGGCCCGGATCTCGTACCACACGTGATCGCTCGTCACGTCACCGTCGACGTACGGGGCCTCGATGGTCGTGAGCAGCGTCTGCGGAACGCACGGACCGGCTTCCGCGCTGCAGCGCAGAACCTCGTACGCCGCCGCTTGCGGGACGTCGGGCCAGTGGAGGACGGCCTGCGTCCCCTGCCGTCTCAACGTCAACGTGTCTCCGACCGGATCCGGCTCTTCGCTCGCGATGCCGGCGGGATCGAACCGCAGCGCCAGGAAGGTCTCGGACGCGCTCTCGGGCGTCGTCGCCGCGACCTGGCCGGTGCAGGGGTCGGGGTCCTCGTACAAGAGTCCTCCCGTGACCTCGATCGGCCCATGGTCGATCGGCGCCGCGATGCTCGTCGCGCGATAGGTCTCGACGCGCGCGACGAGGCGATACGAGCGGCCGGGATCGAGCACGACGTCGGTGCGGTAGTAGCTTCGCCGGTTGTCCCCGGCCGGGCTCGCCTCGATCCCGCCGCCCGGGACGATGGACGGCGCCAGGGGGTCGGTGACGTCCCAGAACGCGAGGTTGAACGCCCCGGCGCCGCACGCGGCCGGAGCGCCGAGACTCCCGTCGAGGATGATCTCCTTCACCCGCACGCGGTCCACGGCGCCCAGCGTGTTGAACGACAGCCCGACGAACGAGGCGGGGCTCTCGGCCACGACCGGCGGGGCGAGGGGGACGGTCGCCGTCGGCAGCGCGAGACCCCCCGTCGTGGTCGTCAGGCGCGCCGAGACGAGGGGGGGCGGCTCGTGCAGGACCCCGTCGATCGTCGCCTCGCCGCAGCGGTGGACGCGGATCTCGCGGTCGGAGAGGTCCGCCAGGTCGATCCCGCCCAGCGCGGGGTTGACGTGCCGGTCCACCCGCCACACACCGGCGGAGGGCAGGCTGGGAAAGTCGATCGTCAGGTCGAAGTGCAGGTCCTCGGCGGGGTTTGCCGGGGACGGGTCGGCCGGCAGGCCGAAGCTCAGCGCGTACTCGTTCTGATTCAGATAGCCGTGGGAGCTGGCCACGAACTTCCTCCGCGTGAGGCCGTCCGGCCCGTCGAGCAGGTGAACCTCGACCGAGGCGCCGTACTGGTTCTCCAGCCCCTGGGGAGCGGCGGCCGAGCTGCCGAGCGCGCGGACCCGCAGCGTGCGCCGCTGGTCCTGCGGCGTGATCGCGGAGTACAGCGTGTTCTCGTAGAAGTGACCCTCGTCCGACCAGTTGCCGAGCGCGCAGTCCAGGTCGCCGTCCCGGTCCCAGTCACCCCAGGCCGGCGTCGCGCTCGACAGGTGGGCGGACGGAAGCGAGTGGACGGCGACGGTGAAGTGCCGCTCGCCGTCCTCGATCAGCCGGTTGCGGCGGAAGACTTCGCGCGTCGTGAAATCGATGTCGCCGTCGTTGTCCCAGTCCTCGGCCGAGATGCCGAGGCCCAGGCCGGTCATCGGCTGATCGATGATCCCCGTGCGCTCGACGAACGTGCCGTCACCGTAGGCCTCCCAGATCTTGATCCCGTCGAAGACGTAGGCGACGAACAGGTCGTAGTCGCCGTCGAGATCGTAGTCGAAGAACAGCGCGCCCTCGTCCTTCGCGGCACGCAGGCCGATCCCCGCCGCGCTCTCGGACAGCGGTTCGAAGGCGGGCGTGTCGGGGGTCGATCGGTTCTGATACAGCGTGCCGTTGCTGTAGAGATCGAGGTCCCCGTCGAAGTCGGCGTCGACGAACTGGGCCCCTTCCGGCTGCGCCGTGCCGGGCGGGTTGTCGAGCCCCGCCGGACCGCTCGCCTCCGTGAAGCGATGGGCGCCCCCGGGTCCGGAAGGTCCGAGGTTGAACAGGAAGAAGTTTCCCTCGCCCTGGGGCGCGGGGTAGACGGGCAGGAACAGGTCGAGGTTCCCGTCGTCGTTCACGTCGCCCCAGCACAGCGTCTCGGAAGGACCGAACGGCTGGAGATCGACGATCGCCCGGTCGCCGGCGACGTCGGCGAAGTTCGGGCCGCCCCCCAGGTTGTTCAGCAGGTGCAGCTTCTTGTCGCCAGGTTCGCCCCCGCCCAAGGCCCCTCCGCGCGGCTCGGTGCCGATGTCGGGCAGGCCGTCGCCGTCGTAGTCGCCGAACGAGGCCCCGTATCGGGCCGCGGCGGCGGGCAGGACCGAGTCGAGATCGGCGGCCAGCTCCCACGACGCCCCGGCGAGGTTGCGCCACAGGTGGCCGGACTGGCAGGCGAAGAGGTCGATGTAGCCGTCGGCATCGAAGTCGCCCCAGGAGATCCCGTTGGTCTCGCCGATCGGCAGCCCGTCGGGCCAGGTCGCGTCGGTCCACAGGGCGAGCGGCACCTCGCCGCCGACGGCCGGCCCGTTACCGGAGGCAGGTTGCGACGCAGGGGAGCTGCCGACGAGATCGCAGAGCAGCACCACCGCGGCCCACGACGGCATCAGCAGGGATCCGGGTAGCCCCATTCGCGCGTCCTGCGAAACCGGCTTCCGCTGCGGCCGGACTCTCCCCGCGCCGGTCCTCGCCAGCTCGCAGCCAGGAGTGTACGCCGATCGGGTGGCTGCGGCACCGAGTCCGGGAATCCCTTGTCCCCGCGTCGATCCCCGCCTGCGCGTCCGCGGTCTCGAGGGGATGCGAGTCGCCGACGCCTCGATCATGCCGAGCCTGGTCGACGGCAACACGAACGGACCGACGATCATGATCGCGGACGAGGCGGCGGACCTGATTTCGCGGGCCGAAGCCGTAGCCAGGTCGGCCGTCGCGCGGGTGCGTCGAGCCGCAGCGAGCGAGCGCGTGAAGGGCGCGCGGTCCCCGTGCGGCGTCGAGCGGGCGGGCGGATGAAGGCCGGTGCGGTGGGCCGCAGGTTGCCTGGGACACTGCGCCGACCTAGCTTCACCGGGGTGGGGACCGTCGTGGCCGCCCCGGTCGACCCGCTGGCGGGGAGCGAGAGCGGGAGTCCCGTCGAAGGGAGCCGGCCCGATGAACCAGTTTCCGAGGCCCGACGGCCGGGCGCGTCCGCGCAGCGGGAGCCGATGACCTACCAGCCGAACGCGTCGACGCCCACGTCGCGGCCGGCCTCGGTCCATGACCGGCTGCTCGACCACGGGCGGCGGGAGCGGCGGCCGTGGTCGATCCTGCTGTCGGCGCTCGGCGTGCTGGCCTCCGCCTCCGTGGTGCTGCTCCTCGAGGGGTCGGCCCTGCTGCACCTCGTCGCCGGGCTGTCCGCGCTGCTGATCCTGCTCGTCGTCCATCTCGCCGGACAGCGCCGCCTGCTGCGCGAGACGCGCCTGGCGCTGATGAGGGAGCTGGAGCTCGGCCAGCGGAGCCTGAAGGACTCGATGAGCGACCCGCTGACCGGGCTGTTCAATCGCCGTTACATGGACTATCTGCTGGAGGTCGAGGCCAGCCGCGCCGGCCGCACGGGTGGCACGTTCTCGTTGCTGATGGTGGACGTCGACGGATTCAAGCAGATCAACGACCGGCACGGTCACGTCGCGGGGGACCGCTTCCTGAAGCAGGTCTCGGACGTGCTGGAGCGGACGTTTCGCAAGTCGGACGTGGTGATCCGCTTCGGCGGAGACGAGTTCGTGGCGCTGCTGCCGAACACCAGCGAGAGCCAGGCCCGGATCGCGGCCGAGCGGCTCTCGCGGGAGGTCGCGTCCTGGAACGCTCGCCGCGGCCCGCACGACGCCGAGATGAGGCTGAGCTGCGGAGTGGCCGAGTACGCCCCGGGCAACGCCCTCACGGCGCTGATCGAGCTGGCCGACCGCCGGATGTACGCCGACAAGTCCCGCGTCGGGACGGCGACCGACGCCGGCGCGCGGGAACGCGCGGACCTCGAGTACGTGCTCGCCGGGTCTCCCACTTCGCCGGATCACTGACGCCACCGGGGCGGAGGCGCCCGGGGGCGCCGCGGGTCGGCGGGATCGTCAGTTGCGGGCGAGCGCGCGACGGAGCTCCCCGGCGAGCGGTGCGGTCGCGGGGTCGGCCAGAAGCGGCTCCAGGAGCGCACGGGCCTCGGCCCGCCGGCCCTGGGCGCCGACGACGGTGGCCAGGCGCAAGCGCGCCGCGGACGAATCGGACTGGCGCTCGAGCGCCGAGCGGTAGGACGCTTCGGCGTCGCCCAGCCGTCGCATGACCTCCAGAGCCGCGCCGCGCGCGAGCCAGGTCTGCGCGTTCTCGCGGTCGATCGCGAGCGAGCGCTCGAGCCGGTCGAGCGCCGCGGCGGTGTCGCCCTGCGACAGCAGCCGCCCGGCCTCGTCGTTCAGCACGGTCGCCGCGTGGGGCACGAGGTGCGTGCGGCCCGAGATCCACGGATCGATCTTCAGGATCTCGGGCTGCTCGGTCGCGACGAACAACGGCTCGACGTTGGCCACGTCGAGCCAGTTCCGCAAGAACGCCAGGTGCGTGACCCCCTCGCGATCGAACAGCTCCCGCAAGTAGTCGAGGTACGCCGAGTCGTGCAGGTGGCGGGCCGCCTCCGGCAGGACGATCCCGACGGGATCCACCACGCGGCGACGCGAGTAGAAGGCCAGCGCGCCGACGTCGTGCGCCGCGATCACCGCGTCGGGGGGCGTGTTGGCGGCGAGCCACCGGCCCGCCCGCTCGTGGCGCTCGAGGTGGTAACGGCAGAACGTCGCGTACTCCACGAATGCCCCGGGCACACGGGCCGCGTTCAACCCGACCGCTGCGGCGACCGCGAAACCGGCCGCGCGCCGCGAGGACACCGCCCGGGCCGCACCGACGCCGAGTACCGCGAGCGCGGGAAGCGCCGGCACCAGGTAGCGCTCGAAACGGTGCGCGAACGGCAGCAGGACGACGTAGGCGAGGACCAGACCGGAGACCCATCCGGCCTCCGCCGCCGCGCCGTCCGCTCGACGCCACGCTCGCCGGACCGTCGCCGCGGCACCCCACGCGGCGAACGGCAGCAGGACCGCCCAGCCCCAGGTCGCGAGCGCCGCGACCACGTCGTCCGTGATGAAGTCCCAGCGCGGATCCCGGCCGTAGTAGGCGGTCTTCGCCGCGAACGTGCTGGGCAGGAACGTTCCGCCGACGAACCGATTGAACGCCGCGTACGAGGCCAGGATCGCCGCCATCGCCGCCGCCCCCCGCAACATCCCGCGGCGGTCGCGAGACCGCGCGAGATCGATCGCCATCACGGCCGCGAGGAGCAGCCCTTCCGGCCGCGCCCACGTCGCGAGGCCCAGGGCGACCCCTTCGACCGTCCGCCACCGGCCGGCATGAGCGGCGAAGGACGCGGCGACGAGCAGCAGGAACAGGCTGGTCTCCATCCCCGATGCGGCGAGGATCACGACCCGGGGCTCGAATGCCACGACCGCGACGGCGGCCGCGACCCACACGCACTCGAGGCCGCGGCGCCGCGCCCACAGCGCGAGGAGCGCCAGGAACCCGGCGTGGGCACCGATCCCGAGGGCATGGCCGAGCAGCTTCTCGTCGTGCGACAGCTTCCATCCCGCGGCGAGCAGGAGCGTGAACAGGGGAGAGGTCGACCCCTGGACCGCGCGGTCCCCCGGGAAATAGCGGAACGTCCCGTGCTCGGCCAGGTTGCGGGCGAAGGTGAGGTGGATCCACGGGTCGTCCAGCGGGAAGCCGCCGGCCCCGTTGACCGACCGGGCATGGACCACGAGCAGCAGCGGCAGGGCGGCGCCCACGAGCGCCGCGGCGACGGGCAGGGCCCGCAGGATCCGGCGCTTCACCGCGGCTCTGTCCCGGCGGCGCCCACGCGACTCCCGCGGTTGTCAGCCGGCCGCGACCGGCGCGCCGCCGCGGCGCCTCAAGGGCAATCGGTCGTGCCGCAGAACGGCTGCTCGTTCCCGCAGGCGTCGACGAACGTCACGCGGTAGTTGAACGCCTCGGCCGACAGCGCGGCGCCCTCGTGGACGAAGACGCTGCCCTCCGTCGTCCCCAGCTTGATCCACCCCGACGGTTCGCACCCCGGGATCCGGTAGACCACGGCTCGGGTGCCGACGGGATTCGCGCTCCAATCGATCACGACGTCGTCGCCGTCGAGCGTGACCACGATCTGGCACAGCGTCTGAGCCGGAGGAGCGGTGCACTGCTCGCAGGCCTGGCCGGCATCGACGAGCCGGAACTCGTCGATGCCCCCCTCGACCAGCGATCCGGCACCGAGGTCGGCGGCGCTGAACCGCAGGCGCACCTCGGAGGTCGGCGCGACCGGCAGCGCGAGGGTCGTCGGCACCCACGCGAGCGGCGTGCCGGCACCGATCACCTCGAGCGGAGTCCAGCTCTGCCCGTCGTCGTTCGAGACGTCGACGCGGAACGTGTCGGTCGGGTCGCCGGGACTGCCGCCGCGGTCGTTGGTGAACCAGCGCGAGTAGGCCACGGTCGGATCGACCGCGCCGGACAGGTCGTACGCGGCGCTGAGGAGCGTGGTCGTGCCGTCGTCGACGTCGCCGTTGCCCGGCGTTCCCGACAGGCCGGTGATCCAGCAGTTGACTCCGCCGGCCGTCGCGTCGTCCTCCGGCTGGTAGGCCGTGCCCTGGGGGTCGCCCCACTCCCAGTTGCCGGTGACGGCGTCGTTCGGCGGAACGACCGACCAGCCGCCGTTGCTCGGCTCGAAGCCGGTCGCGAACAGCTCGAGGTCGAACGCCGTCGGCGTCACGCCGACGCGGACATCGTTGGCGTCCTGGTTGCCCAGGTCGTCCCTGGCGCGCACGAGGTAGGTGTGCGCCGTGCCTGGCGGGACCGAGGTGTCGACGAAGCCGGTGGCGAACGTGCTGGCGATCAGCGTGGCGGGTCCGGGGACGAAGCCGGGAACGAGCGAGCGGTGGATGTCGTAGGCCACCGGCGGGCTGCAGGTCTCGAGCGCCGGGCCCCAGGCGAGCAGCACCTCGCCGCAGCTCGGTCCGGGAGCCGCCGATTGCAGGCCGGCGAAGGCCGGCGCGCCGATGTCGGGGCTCGCCGGCGGCGCGGCCGACTTCTTCAGCGCGTTTCCGTCCTCGCCCGAGGCGGAGTCCTCGGCCCGCACCACGTAGTAGTAGGTCTTGCCCGGCTCGAGGCCGACGTCGGTGAGCGAGGTGGAGCCGACTCCCTGGTGGACCCGGTTGGCCGCCAGCGGAATGAAGAACGGGACGCCGGCCCGATAGACGTTGTAGCTGATCTCGCCCGGCGGAGTGCAGGTCGACTGCGCGGCAGCCCACGCCAGATCGATCTCGCCGCAGGAATCGCCGGGCACGACGCTCGCCACCCCGCCGAACGCCGGCAGCGTCGCACAGTAGATCGGGGGGTGGCTCGTGGCGACGGAGAACGGCTGGATCGGTCCCTCGGCGATGTCGAAGCCCTCGATCTCGACGCGGTAGTCCCCCGCCGGCGCGTTCAGGATCCGCACCTGCTCGATGTTGTTCACCCCGTCGCGCACCGTCTGGATCGCCGCCGCGGCGGGGTTGGCCGGGTTGAGCGTCCAGGGGAAGTAGACGATCTCGCCGGGGCCGACGATTCGCAGGTCGAGATCGTTGACGAGCACCGGGCCGACGCCCGGCATTCCCGCCGGGTCGTCCCAGGCCAGCGTGACCTTGACCGTGCTGCCCGCCGGGACGCTCAGCGAGAACGTGTGGACCTCGCCCTGGGTGACCTGGTCCTCGACGAACCGCCCGGCGAGGACCGCGTCGACCGCGGGCTGGACGCGGATCGAGCCGTAGCCGGTCTGGTAGTCGGGGCCGGGATTCCCCAGGTCCACCGCGGTCTGCGCCATCAGCGCCCGCAGCAGCGAGTTGCGGAAGTCCGGCCGCGAGGGGTAGGACGCGCGGAACTGCTCGAGCACCAGCGCGGAGAGGCCGGCCGCGGTGGGGCTGGCCATCGACGTGCCGCACAGCGCGGTGTAGCTCCCGGAGGTGCTGCACGACGTCACCCCGCCGTCCCCGCCGGACTGGCAGCCCGGCCCCGAGACGTCGGGCTTGAGGCGGCCGTCCTCGCACGGTCCCCACGAGGTGAACGAGGTCACCGAGTCGTCGTTCGAGTTCAGCGCCCCGATCGTCATGTGGTTCTTGGCGCAGGCCGGCGGCGCGGTCGTCTTGTAGGCGGTCCCGCACGTTCCGGCCCCGCGCTCGTTGCCGTTGGCCCACACCACGCGGAACGGGCTCCCGAACGCGCCGCGCACGATCTCGTCGATCACCGTGTCGGTCACGCCGTAGTTGCCCTCCCACTCGCAGGGGAAGCCGTTCGCCGCCGTGTTCGTCCCGATCGAGTTGTTGGCGACATCGGCGCCGTACAGCGCGATCGCCTCGCCGTAGTCGTCCTCGAGGTCCCCGGGATCCGTGTAGAGGAAGCCCTGGCTCAGCCCGCCCTCCTGCTCGAAGGTGTACGAGACGATGTCGACCGCCGGCGCCATGCCGGAAAAGGGGCCATCGTTGTCGTCGCCGCCGACCGTGCACGCCACGTGGGTCGCGTGGCCGCTGACTCCGCCGGTGTCGCTCTGCCCGATCGTCAGCCGCCCGGCGAGATCGGCGTGCGAGGCGACGGTGCCGGCGTCGTAGACCAGCACGGTCACGCCGCTGCCGTCGAGACCGTAGGGCGGCGCGTTGACGACGTCGGCGCCGGTCCGCGCGCGGTTGCTGTCGTTGATGGCGACGAGCGCCGGGAGCGGCGGTTCGACGTACATCACGTCGTCCTCGCCCACCAGGTCGGCGACGCGGTCGGCGGCGAGGTGCGCGACGACGCCGGTGATCGTCTCCAGCCGGGAGACGACCGTTCCTCCGTGACGGCGCAGCACGTCCTCCGCCCGGGCCTCGAGGTCGAAGTCGCGGTGGAACAGGACGTAGAGCGCCACCGTGGGCGGCGCGTCCGTCGCGGAGGATCGGTGCGTTCCGGCGTCCGGGACCACCGACCAGGGATGCACGACACCCCGCGCCAGGTCGGGGTGCAGCTTGCGGCTGGGGTCGATCGGCTCGACCGCCAGCAGTCCGGGGAGCACGGCCGCCCGCGCGACGTCCAGACCGGAGGTCAACCTGGCGAAGTAGGCGTGGCCGCCGAGGTAGCTCAGCAGGCGGATCCCGCTCGCCTCGAGCGCCGCCCGCCGTTCGAGCGGCAGCGGGCCGTCGAGGTGGATCACGACCCGGCTCTGGTGGGAGCGGGTCGCGAGGTCGGCCAGCGTCCGCGCCAGGTCGGCCGGCGCCATCGGCGACGGCGCGCTCGCCGCCCCGTTGCGCCAGCGGACCTCTGCCGTGGCGGGCTGAAGCGCCGCCGCCGAGACGGCGAGCAGCGCCGCGGCGAAGCTGAAGAAGCTGCCTCTCCTCGCGTCCATCACGGCTCCCCCTTGCGAAACCTCGGCCCCCTGGCCGCCGATCGCCCTACGCATATACCACGAAACCGCCACGTCCGGGTTCACCCTCTGTCCATTTGCCGCGGGATTTCCCGGCGCGCGGCGCCCCCCCGTGACCACCGGCGCCCGGCCCGACGTCCCCGCCGCGTCCCGGCCCCTGCCTCGCCCGCGGGCCCTGCGATCGCGGCAGAGCGCGACGCGCACTCACGGCGCGGCGAGATCGGGCCACCGCGCGTCGAGGCGACGCTCCAGGTCGGCATTTCGCAGCCCGCGCGCGATCCCGAGCGCGCTCCGAGCGGCGGCTCGCGCCTCGGGGTCACGGCCCGCGGCCGCGTGGGACGTCGCGAGGGCTTCGAGCGCCAGCGCCAGGCCGTTCTGCGCGACCGAGGACCCGGGCCGGAGCCGCAGCGCCTCGCGGTAGCGGTCCGCCGCCTCCGCCGCCCGACCGGCACGGAGCAGGGCATCCGCCAGGGACACGTGCCCGGCCGCGTAGGACGGGCGCAGGTCGATCGCTGCGCGGTAGTGTGTCAGCGCCTCTTCGCTTCGACCGGCATGCTCGAGGATCCGGGCCAGGTTGCCGTGGAGGCGATGGCCACGTGGCGCGGCGGCGATCGCCTGTCGCGCCGGCTCGATCGCCTCCTCCCAGCGTCCCAGCTTCACCAGGGCGAGCGCCAGGTTGGTGAGGGCGCCGACGTGCGTCGGCTGGGAGCGCGCCGCCTCGGCCAGCGCGGGGAGCGCCCCCGCCGCGTCGCCGCGATGCAGCAGCAGGGCGCCGAGGTTGAAGCGGGCCCGCGCGTCACGCGGCTCGATCTCTAGCGCCAGCCGGTAGTGATGCGCCGCCTCGGCGTAGCGTGCGCGGTCCTCGAGCGCCACACCGAGGTTGGTGTGGGCCAGCCAGTTCCGCGAGGTGACGGCGAGCGCTCGCTCGAACAGCGTGACCGAATCCCGCCAGTGACGCAGGAGTCCGTGGCTGGTGAACGCGCAGGCGGCGAGCACGAGGAGCGCGCAGACGACGAGCGTCATGCGGGACCAGCGCCGGGCCGCGCTCCACACCAGCCCGCCCCGTCCCAGGTTCCCCGCCCCGCTCGACGGGCCATCGGCTCCGATCCGGGACACGATCTCGGCCGCACCCCAGGCGACCGCGACGAACACACCGATCAGCGGGATGTAGGTGTAGCGGTCGGCCCTCGCCTGCGCGCCGACCTGGACGAGGCCGATCACCGGCACCAGCGTTCCGAGGTACCAGCACCATCCCACCAGCAGGTAGGGGCAGCGCCTCGCCGCCGCGAGGACCAGGGCCGTGACGCCGCCGAGCAGCGCCGCCACGAGCGACCATTGCCAGACCTCGAGCACCCGATCGTACGGGTAGAACACGGCGAGCCGCTCGGGCCAGAGCGTCTTGCCGAGGTAGACCGCATAGGACCAGGCCGCGTTGACGAGGCGCGGTCCGAGGGGCAATTGCTGGAGCGAGCGCATCGCGCTGGCGGCGTGCTGCAGCTGGAACGTGATCACGCTCGACGCCGCCGCCAGCGCGAACAGCGGCAGCTTCTCCCGCACGAGCGGCCACCAGCGGACGCGCCACGCGGCCCCGCCGCGGCCGACGCGCTCGAGCGGCCAGAAGTCGGTCAGCAGGAGCACGAACGGCAGCGTGACGAGCATCGGCTTGGCCATCAGCCCCAGGGCGTAGACCGCGACCAGCCCCGCGCGCGTCGCGCGCCCGGGCTCGCGCACCCCGCGGACGTACAGCGCCATGGTCAGCAGCCAGAAGGTGGTGCTCAGGACGTCCTTGCGTTCGGCGATCCAGGCGACGGACTCGACGTGCAGCGGGTGCAGCGCGAACAGGGCGGCGACGCAGGCGCTCCGCCAGCGCGCCGAGGTCATCGCCTGCAACACCAGGAACAGCAGGATCGCGTTGGCGGCGTGCAGCGCGACGTTGACCAGGTGGTGCGCGCCGGCCGCGAGCCCGAACAGGCTGCAGTCCAGCATGTGGGAGAGCCAGGTCAGCGGATGCCAGTTGCCGGCGTGTCCGGTGACGAAGGCCCAGCGCAGTCCGTCCCACGACAGTCCCCGCCGCACGACGCGGTTGTCCCGCACGTAGTCGTCGTCGTCGAGATCGACGAAGTCGTGCTCGGCGACCGGGGCGTAGACGGCGGGGGTGGCGAGCGCGATCGCGGCCGAGATCACGACCGACCCGAGCATCGAACGGCGTGGGGGCAAGGTGTGGTGCCCGCCGGGGCGAGTCGCGGACCTCCACTCCAGAGGACGCGCGTCGCGGCGTTCCGGCCAAGCTTACACCGTGCCCGGCGCGCGAACGTCGCCGCGGAGTCTCGCCACGGTGTACGCTGGCGGCGATCCGGTTGCCGTCGCGGGCGAACCTCGGTCGTCTGGCGGGGGGAGCGGCGTGGAGCGTCCCTGGATCCTCGACGGCGGGCTGGCGACGGCGCTCGAGGATCGGGGTCTCGCGCTCCACCCCCGGCTGTGGTCGGCCGGCGTGTTCCTCGAGCGGCCGGAGGCGGTCGAGGCCGTGCACCGCGCCTATCTGCGCGCCGGGGCCGAGATCCTGATCACGGCGAGCTACCAGATGACCCTCGCCGGCCTCGAGCGCGAGGGTCTGACGCGGTCGGACGCGGTTGCCGCGCTCAGGGCGACGGTTCGTGCGGCGCGCCACGCCTGCGAGCACGAGGGGCGGGCGGCGATGGTCGCGGCGTCGGTCGGCTCCTACGGCGCGGCGCGCGCCGACGGCTCCGAGTACCGGGGGGACTACGGTCTGAGCCCGGGTGCGCTCGTGGAGCACCACCGCCCGACGTTCGAGATCCTCTGCGGCAGCGGCGCCGAGCTGCTGGCGATCGAGACCATTCCGTCGCTGGACGAGGCGCGCGCCTTCGTCGAGCTGCTGGCGACCCGGCGTCGCGCGCGCGCCTGGATCAGCTTCACCTGTCGCGACGGCCGGCGGCTGGGCGAGGGCCAGCCGATCCGCGAGGCGTCGCGCCTGCTCGATCGCTGCCCGCAGGTCGTGGCGATCGGGGTCAACTGCTGCGCACCCGAGCACGTCGCATCGCTGATCGCGGAGATCCGTCGAGGCAGCGGCAAGCCGATCGTGGTCTACCCGAACTCGGGGGAGGCGTGGGACCCGGCGGCGCGGCGCTGGTCGGGCTCGGCCTCGGCACCGAGCTTCGTCGAGCTGGCGCGGGGCTGGGCGGCGCAGGGAGCGTGGGCGATCGGCGGCTGCTGCCGGATCGGTCCCGGCGTGATCCGCTCCCTGGCGCTTGCGCTGGGCGGGCACGCCGTCCGCGAGCGGCCGCAGGCCGGCACGGACCCCACGCTTGACGCGGGCGGGGTCGGGTCGTAGGCTCACCGCTGCGCCATGCGCTGGATCTGCGGCTTCCTGCTGGGCCTCCTCGCGGCGGCCGGTTGTGGCACGACACCCCAGGAGCCGGTGGCGGCGGCCGCCGCCACGCCGATCGCGACGCCCCACCACGAGCACGCCGAAGGCGAGCCGGGGCACGCCGTCGATCCGGCGCCGGACCCGCTCCTCCCGCCCGACATGCCGGATCGCGAGCAGGACCCGGTGGGGTTCTGGACCTGGCGCGTCGATCTGATGTTCAAGAACTACGACGCCGACACGAACGGCAAGATCTCCCGCAACGAGTTCTCCGGGGATGCGACCGAGTTCGCCACGATGGACACGGACGGCGACGGATCGCTGAGTCGCTCCGAGGTCCTCGATCGGGTGATCCAGCGCTTCGCCCTGCCCGAGCTGGTCGGGGAGTCGCCGGGCCAGTAGCCTCCGCGCGCCCCGAAGCGGTGTCGATGCGTCCGCTGGGAATCACGGGAGCGCTGCTCGGCGCGCTCGCCCTGCTGCTGGTTGTCGTCTGGATCTTCCAGCGCCGGCTGATCTACATCCCGCTGGGGCCGAGCGTGCCACCGGCGGCGTCGGTCCTTCCCGGAGCGACCGACGTGGCGTTCGACACCGAGGACGGGCTGCGGCTGGGCGGCTGGCTCGTGCCGCCGGCCGGTGCACCCCGCGGCGCGGCCGTGCTGGTGTTCAACGGCAACGCCGGGAACCGCGCCGACCGCGCGGCGCTGGCCGATCGCCTGGCTCGCCGCGGCCTGACGGTCCTGCTGTTCGACTACCGCGGCTACGCCGGGCAGGGCGGCTCGCCTTCCGAGCCGGGCCTCGTGCGCGACGCGCGCGCGGCCCGCAGCTTCCTCGAGCGCGCGCACGGCCCGTCCGAGCGCATCGTCTACTTCGGCGAATCGCTCGGGGCGGCGGTGGCGCTGGCCCTGGCCGCGGAACGTCCCCCCGACGCCCTGGTGCTGCGCTCGCCGTTCCTGTCGCTCGCCGACGTCGCCCGGCGGCACTATCCGTTCCTGCCGGTCCGCCTCCTGCTGCGGGACCGGTTCCGCTCGGACGAGCGCATCTCCGGCATCTCGAGTCCGCTGTTCGTGATCGCCGGTGGCGCCGACCGCATCGTGCCCTTCGCCCAGAGCCGCACGCTGTACGAGCGATCGCCGGCGCGCGTCAAGCGCTTCGTGTCGCTCGATCATGCGGACCACAACGACCTGGAGCTGGTGTGCGGCGACGAGATGCTGGACCGATTGCTCGACTTTCTCGAACGGGCGGGGGTCGCCGATCCCGCCGGCCGGCGGCCACCCGCCACGGGAGCCGTGTCGTGATCCCTCTCGAGGACTTCTTCCGCAAGCCCGACAAGGTCTCGCTGCGCCTCGCTCCCGGCGGCGAGTGGCTGGCCTGGCTCGAGCCGCACGAGCGGCGCCTCAACGTCACGGTGATGGAGCTGGCGAGCGGTCGGACGCGGCGCGTGACGCAGGTCAGCGAGCGGGACGTCGCCGGCTTCCTGTGGGCCAGCGACGAGCGCCTGGTCTACCTGCGCGATCAGGCGGGCGACGAGAACTGGCGGCTGTACGCCGTGGGCCGCGATGGGTCGAATCCGCTCGAGCTGACGCCGTTCGACGGCGTCAAGTGCGAGCTGGTCGACGAGCTGGAGGACGACGACGACGCGATCCTGTTCCAGATGAACCGCCGCTGCCCGGAGCGGTTCGACGCCTGGCGGCTCGACGTGCGGAACGGCGAGCTGGAGCTCGTCGCCGAGAACCCGGGCAACGTCCAGAGCTGGATCCCCGACCACGACGGACGCGTGCGGCTGGCGACGACGACGGACGGCGTCAACACCGGCATCCTGTACCGCCGGCGCGTGGACGAGCCGTGGACGACGGTCGCGACCTACGACTTCAAGGAAAGCGCGCGGCCGCTGTTGTTCGACTTCGACGGCCGGGGACTGTACGTCACGAGCAACGTCGGCCGCGATCGCGCCGCGATCTGCGAGTACGACCTGGCCACGGGGCGCGAGGGCCGGCTGGTCTACGCGCACCCCGAGGTGGACGTCGGGCAGCTGCTCTACTCGCGCCGGCGCCGGTGCCTGACCGGGGTCGCGTTCGAGGTCGATCGCCTCGAGCACGAGTTCTTCGACAGCGAGCGGCGGCGGCTGCAGGAATTCGTCGACGCCCGCCTCCCCGGACGCCAGAACCAGCTCACCTCCCACGACCGCGCCGAGCGGCGCTTCGTCGTCCACTCCGGCAGCGATCGCGGCATGGGCGTCTACTACCTGCTCGACGCGCAGGCGCCGGCGCTGACCGAGCTGTTTCCCGTCTCGCCCTGGCTGGACGAGTCGCGCCTCGCGCCGATGCGACCGATCCGCTACCGCAGCCGTGACGGGCTGACGATCCGCGGCTACCTCACCACCCCCGCGGGCGCGCCGGCGCGGCGGCTGCCGCTCGTCGTCAACCCGCACGGCGGCCCATGGCACCGCGATTCGTGGGGCTTCGACGCCGAGGTCCAGTTCCTCGCCAGCCGCGGCTACGCCGTGCTGCAGCCGAACTTCCGCGGCTCGACCGGCTTCGGCCGGCGCTTCCTCGAGGCCGGCTTCGGTGAATGGGGACGGGCGATGCAGGACGACGTGAGCGACGCCGTGAGCTGGGCGGTGCAGCAGGGTGTCGCCGATCCGCGGCGCGTGGCGATCTACGGCGCCAGCTACGGCGGCTACGCGGCGCTGTCGGGGCTGACGCGCACCCCCGAGCTGTACGCCTGCGGGGTCAGCTACGTCGGGGTCTCGAACCTGTTCAGCTGGTTCGAGGCGATCCCGCCTTATTGGAAGCCGTATCTCGCGATGATGTACGAGATGGTCGGCCACCCCGAACGGGACGCCGAGCGCCTGCGCGATACCTCACCGTTCTTCCACGCCGACCGGATCCGCGTCCCGCTGTTGGTCGCACAGGGCGGCAACGACCCGCGGGTCCGCCAGCAGGAGTCGGATCAGATCGTGGCCGCGCTCCGGGCGCGGGGCGTCGACGTCGCCTACCTGTTGCGCGACGACGAGGGGCACGGTTTCGTCAAGGAAGAGAACCGGTTCGCCTTCTACCGCGAACTCGAGCGGTTCCTGGCGGCGCACCTCAAGCCGCAGCCGGGAACTCCAGCGTGAAGGTCGAGCCCGCCCCCAGCTCGGAGTCGACCCGCACGCTGCCGCCGTGGAGCCGCATCAGGTGCTTGACGATCGCCAGGCCGAGGCCGGTGCCGCGCAGCTCGCGCGAGCGATCGCGGCTCACCTGGTGGAAGCGGTGGAAGATCTTCTCCAGGCTGTCCGCCGGGATGCCGATCCCGGTGTCGACCACGCTCAGGGTCGTCAGCGCTCCCTCGCGCCGTCCGCGGATCACGACGCGGCCGCCGGCCCGGTTGAACTTGACCGCGTTGTCGATCAGGTTGGTCAGGACCTGCTCCAGCCGGCGCCGGTCGGCCGCCAGCGGCAGGGGCGAGGGCAGCTCGAGCTGGATCGCGACGCGCCGGCCGGCGGCCAGCGGCGCCAGGTGCTCGACCACGCCGCGAACGACCTCCGCCGCGTCCAGCACGGCGACGTCGAGCGACACGGCACCGGTCTCGATCAGCGACAGGTCGGTCAGGTCCTCGATCAGGTCGCTCATCCGCTGGGCGTGCTTGCGCACGATCTCGAGGAAGCGCCGGGCGTCGCCGGGCTCGACGTTCGCGTCGTCGAGCAGCGTCTCCACGCTCGCCAGGATCGAGGTCAACGGCGTGCGCAGCTCGTGCGAGACGTTGGCCACGAACTCGCGGCGCACCGCCTCCAGCCGCTCCAGCTCGGTGATGTCGAACAGCAGCGCCAGCGCGGCCTCGGCACGGTCGGCGGCCGCGGCCCCGAGCGGCGTCACCTGCAGCTGGAACGAGCGTCCCGAGCCGGGCAGGCGGATCGAGGCCGCGCTGGACTCGCGACGGTGCTGCAACGCCAGGCGGATGTCGCGCAGCACGTCGGGGTGCCGCACCGCCTCCTCCAGCAGGTGACCGCGCGGATCGAACTCCAGCTCCAGGGCGCCGACGAACGCCTCGTTCACGAGCCGGATCCTGCGGTCCGACCCCACCACCAGCAGCCCCTCGCGCATGCCCGCGATCACCGAGTGGAACAGGTCCTGCTCGGCGCCACAGGCGTCGAGCCGCCGCCGCAGCGCCGACTGCAGGCCGCGCAGCGCCACGCCGAGACGTTCGAACTCCAGCCCGCCGCCGTGCGGGAGCTCGAGCGGAGCGTCGGAGGCGGCGCCGCGCTCGACGGCGGCGGCCGTTCGCTCCAGCCGCCGCGCCACGCGGCCCACGGCCGCCACGGCCGGTGCCGTCAGCAGCAGCAGCGCCAACAGCGCGACGACGAACACGACGGCGGCCGGCGTCCGCTGCGCGCGCTCGATCTCCGATGCCGGGAGGGCGACGCGGACGAAGCCCACCCGGCCGGCGCCGCGCACGACTCGCGCGCAGTAGAAATAGGTCTCGTTGGTCGTCGCCGACCGGCGGAAGCTCTCGCCCACGCCCGACAGCCGGGCCGCGTCGATCTCCGGGCGATCGGTGTGCAGGCCCATCGCGGCAACGGCCGAGGGGTCGAGCGCCGAATCGCCGAGCGGCACGCCGTCGGCCGCGATCAACGTCACGCGCACGCCGAGCGGGGCGGCGGCACGCATCGCCAGCGCCTGCGGATCGTCGGCGGACTCGCGGGCGATCCACTCGGCGAGCAGGGCGGTCTCGCCGCGGACCCGCTCCACGAGCTGCTCGCGCACCGCGGTGCCGACCCAGGCCCGCGTTGCGGCGGCGGCGACCAAGGCACCGCCGACCGCCGCTCCCACCAACAGCAGCGTGATCCGGTGGCGCAACCTCACGGCTGGTCCCGCAGCCGGTATCCGACGCCGACCACGGTCTCGATGTAGGCCGCCGCCTGAGGCCCGAGCTTCTTGCGCAGCTGTCGGACGTGGACGTCGACGGTGCGGGTCGTGCCCGCGTGGTCGTAGCCCCAGACCCGCTGCAGCAGGCGATCGCGCGAGGCCACGCGTCCGGGGTGGCGCAGCAGATCGGCCAGCAGGTCGAATTCCTTGCGCGTCAGCGCCACCTCGTGACCCGCGACGGTCACGAGCCGGCGCGCCTCGTCCAGCTCGACGATCCCCGCCGTCAGCACCCGCGCGTGGTCGAGCGGCGTCCGCGCCCGGCGCAAGAGCGCGCGCACGCGCGCCACGACCTCCTTGACCGAGAACGGCTTGGTGATGTAGTCGTCGGCGCCGAGATCCAGCCCCGCCACCCGGTCGCTCTCCTCGACGCGGGCCGTCAGCATGATGATCGGCAGCGTCATCGTGCTCCGCTCGCGCCGCAGCCGGCGGCAGACCTCGACCCCGTCGATGCCGGGCAGGTTGAGGTCGAGCAGCACCAGGTCGGGCGGGTGCGCCAGGCTGCGCTGCAGCCCGTCCTCCCCGTCGCGGGCGACGCTGACCGCGAACTCTCCGCCCCGTTCCAGCGAATAGCGTAGCGACAGCGCGATGTCGGGATCGTCCTCGATGATCAGGACGCGATCCATCAGCGCTCCGGCTCGCCGCCGGGGCCGAGGATCTTGTGCTTGATCACGCGGGCCTCGGTCATGAACACCACCTGTTCCGAGATGTTCGTCGCTTGATCGCCGATCCGCTCGAAGTACTTGGCGACGAAGGTCAGCCGCAACGAGCGGCGGATCGTCCGCGGATCCTCCAGCATGTGGGACAGCAGCACGCGGAACACGCTCTCCATGCGCCGATCCAGCTCGTCGTCCATGCGAACCACGGCCCAGGCGGCGGCGGCGTCCCGCCGCACGAAGGCGTCGAGCGCGCCCCGCACCATCTGCTGCGCGCGCTGCGCCATCTGCGTGATGTCGACGAGCGGCTCGAGGCGCGGCTCCTCGTTCAGCTCGAGCGTCCGCTCCGCGATGTTGACCGCGTGGTCGCCGATCCGCTCCAGGTCGGGCGTGATCTTCATCGCCGTGGCGACGATGCGCAGGTCGACCGCCAACGGTTGGTGCAGCGCGAGGATCTCCATGCACAGCTCGTCGATCTCGAGCTCCAGCGCGTCGATCGCCTGGTCGCGCTCGATCACCTGCCGCGCCAGGTCGGAGTCGCGATCGACGAGCGCGCGCACCGAGCCGCCGATCGCCTCCTCCACCAGGCCGCCGAGCCCGAGGATCTTCTCCGACAGCAGGTCCAGCCGCTCCTGAAGCCTGTGCTGCGTCCGTTCCATCGCGCGCTCCGTCCCCGCGCCGATCAGCCGAAGCGGCCGGTGATGTAGTCCTCGGTCTGCCGCTTGATCGGGTTGATGAACAGCTTCTCCGTCTCCTGATACTCGATCAACCGTCCCATGTAGAGAAAGGCCGTGTAGTCCGAGACACGCGACGCCTGCTGCATGCTGTGGGTCACGATGATCAGCGTGTAGCGCTCCCGCAGCTCGGTCATCAGCTGCTCGATCCGCGCCGTCGCGATCGGGTCCAGCGCGGAGCACGGCTCGTCGAGCAGGATCACGTCCGGCTCGACCGCCAGCGCGCGGCCGATGCACAACCGCTGCTGCTGGCCGCCCGACAGGCTCAGCGCGCTTTCGCCCAGCCGGTCCTTGACCTCGTCCCACAGCGCGGCGCCGCGCAGGCTGCGCTCGACGACCTCGTCCAGCGCGCGGCGGTCGCGCACGCCCTGGATCCGCGGGCCGTAGGCGACGTTCTCGTAGATCGACTTGGGAAACGGGTTCGACTTCTGGAACACCATCCCGATCTGCTTGCGCAGCGCGTTGACGTCGCGCGCGGGGTCGAAGATGCTGCGCTCCCCCCAGCGGATGTCGCCGCTGATGCGCACGCCGTCGATCAGGTCGTTGAGCCGGTTGAAGCAGCGCAACAGCGTGGACTTGCCGCAGCCCGACGGCCCGATGAAGGCCGTGATCTGCCGCGCGGGAATCCGCAGCCGGATCGCGTCCAGCGCCTGGTTCGAGCCGTACCACAGCGACAGGTCGCGGACGTCGAAGATCGTGTGCTCGAGCCGCGGATCCGTAGCCGGATCGGGTGCCGCCGGCTCGCCGCTCGGCCCCCCCGGCGGCGGCCGGTCGGCGCCGTCGCCCGCGGGCCGCGGCGGGATCTCCCGCAGGTCGGTCGGGGCGTCGTCGGTCACGGCGGCTCGTTCCCGGACTCGTGGTGCGTCCACTATACCGCACTCGACGGGTAGCGCGCGCGCAGGTGGTTGCGCAGGGCGATCGCCAGCAGGTTCATCGCGGTGACGACCAGGATCAAGAGCAGCGCGGTGGCGAACACCAGCGGCTTCGTCGCTTCGACGTTGGGGCTCTGGAACCCGACGTCGTAGATGTGGAACCCCATGTGCATGAACTTGCCTTCGAGGTGCAGGTAGGGGAAGTCGCGGCCGATCGGCAGCGCCGGCGCGAGCTTGACCATCCCCACGATCATCAGCGGGGCGACCTCGCCCGCCGCGCGCGCCATGGCGAGGATCAGCCCGGTCAGGATGCCGGGGGCCGCGGCCGGGACGACCACGCGCCAGGTGGTCTCGAAGCGCGTCGCGCCCAGTGCCAGCGACCCCTCGCGCACGACCCGCGGAACAGCCGCCAGCCCCTCCTCGGTGGCGACGATCACGACCGGGACGGTCAGCAGCGCCAGCGTGAGGCTCGCCCACAGGATGCCGCCCGTGCCGAACGTCGGCGCCGGCAACGCCGCGGGAAAGAACAGCCGGTCGATCGTCCCCCCCACCAGGTAGACGAAGAAGCCCAGGCCGAACACGCCGAAGACGATCGAGGGCACCCCGGCCAGGTTGTTGACCGCGATCCGGACCAGGCGCACGAGCGGTCCCTGCTTGGCGTACTCGCGCAGGTACAGCGCCGCCAGCACGCCGAACGGCGCGACCACGAACGACATGATGAACACCATCATCACCGTGCCGAAGATTGCCGGGAAGATCCCGCCCTCGGTGTTCGATTCGCGGGGATCGGACGAGACGAACTCCCACAGGCGGTGCAGGTAGAGCGCCAGCCGCTCGCCCCGTCCGATCGCGTTCGGGTAGATCAGCCGCACGATCTCGCCCACCGCGACCTCGACCCGCCGCCCGTCGGCCGCCGCCACCGACACGCTCTCGGCCAGCAGCTGCTCGCGTGCGGCGAACAGCCGGCGCGACAGCGCCTCGTACTCGGTGGTCAGCCGCGCCGCCTCGGCCTCGATCCGTCGCGCCCGCCGGGCTCGCTCCGCCTCGGGCGGCGCCTCCAGCTCGAGCGCGCGACGGGCCAGGCGCAGGCGCTCGAGCCGCGCGCTGACGTCGCCGATCTCGCGCTGCGCGAGGCGCTGCACCTGCGCCCGCTGCCGCCGCTTGTGCTCGAGCAGCGGGCCGAGCGCCCGCCGGACCTCGTCCGGGCCGCGCGCCAGCGCCACCTCGCCACGCCGCAGCTGCTCCAGCGTGCCGTGCAAGTTGCCCCACTCCTGCCGCTCGAGCAGCACGGCGTCCCGCGGCCGGCTGCGCGTGACGACTCGCCGCTCGTCGACCCAGACGAAGTCGGCGCCGAACAGGTCGCGGTTGGCGACCTTGATCCGCATGCGCGTCGCGCCGGCGCCCGCCGTCGTCGCTTCCGGGATCGGCTCGCGACCGTGGATCTCGCCGAGCAGGCGGCTCCCGTCGTCGAGCTCGACCAGCACCAGCCGCTTCTGCCAGAAGTAGCCGGCGCCGTTGGCGGCGAGCACGCCCAGCATGCCGAGCACGCCCAGCAGGGTCAGGGCCAGCGCGCCGCCGCACAGCGCGGTCAGGCCGTCGCCCAGCAGGTCGGTGCGGGGCCCGACGCGTCGTTGGCTCGCGCCGGCCACGTCAGCGCACCGCGTAGCGCTCGCGCAACCGCTGCCGGACGACTTCGGCGACGGTGTTGGCGGCGAACGTGAAGGCGAACAGCAGCAGAGCGGAGAAGAACAGCGTGCGGTACAGCGTGCCGCCGTGGGGCGCCTCGGGGATCTCGACGGCGATGTTCGCCGACAGCGTGCGGAACCCGACGAACGGGCTCCAGTCGAGCAGCGGCGTGTTGCCGGTGGCCATCAGCACGATCATCGTCTCGCCGACGGCGCGACCGAACCCGATCATCACCGCGGCGAAGATGCCGGGACTGGCGGTCGGGACCAGCACCCGGCGCGCCGTCTGCCAGGAATTCGCGCCGAGCGCCAGCGAGGCCGAGACCAGGTTCTGCGGCACGTTGGAGAAGGCGTCCTCGGAGATCGAGAAGATGATCGGAACGACCGCGAAGCCCATCGCCACGCCGACGACCACGGCGTTGCGCTGGTCGTAGCGCAGCCCGGTCAGCTCGAGCAGCCAGAGCTGGAAGTCGCCGCCGAAAGCCAATGCCTCGAAGGCCGAGCCGAGCGCCAGCGAGGCCGCGACTCCGAGCGCCACGATGGCCAGGTACGCCAGCACCTCGCTGCCGGCCGGGAGGCGCCCGCGGAAGGCGCGCGGCAGCGCCTTCCAGCCGAAGCCGCCGGCGATCACCAGCGCGGGAAGCACGGGGATCATCAACAGCAGTCCGGGCATGACCTGGCCGAAGCGTGGCGCGAGCCACAGGCCGGCGAGGAACCCCAGCACCACGCTGGGCAGCGATGCCATCAGCTCGACGCTCGGCTTGACGATGCGCCGCAGCGCGGGATGCATGAAATGCGCGGTGTACAGGCCGGCCAGCACGCCGAGCGGCACCGCGAGCAGCAGCGAGTAGAACGTGCCCTTGAGCGTCCCCACCATCAGCGGGACGAGGCCGAGCTTCGGCTCGAAGTCGTCCGTCCCGCCGCTCGACTGCCAGACGTGGGCGGGCCGGGGGTAGCCCTCGTACCACACCCTGGAGAACAGCGCGCCGAGGCCGAACTCGGGATGCGGGTTGTGCAGCTCCAGCTCGACGATCCGCCCCGCAGCGGCGACCAGCGCCGCATCCGCCTTCGGCGCGAAGACCAGCGCCGTCGCCCCGGCCAGCGGGGCCCGGCCGCGCCACAGGGTCCGACCCGACGTGGAGTGGTACAGGCCGAGCCCACCGGCGGCGTCCTGGGCGAGGAAACCCTTGTCCCGCGTGGAGGGTGCGAGCAGCCGGATCGCGGCACCCTGCGACGGGAAGCGTCGCACGCGCGTCAGGCGAAACCCGCCGGCCTCCTGCGGCACGACCTGCCAGACCGCGATCGAGCCGTCGGCGCGGCCGACGACCAGCGACCGGTCGCCGATCAAGAGCGTGGCCGCCGTGATCGCCGCCGGCTCGCTGGCATCGACCGCCGGCCGGCCGGGCGCACCGTCCGCGAGGCGCCACCACAACAGCTCGCCCGCCGCGGTTGCGCCGTAGAGGTTCCGCTGGTCGGCGTCGAGCAGGATCAGGCTCAGCCCGGCGGGAGCGGGTGCGGCATGACGCGCCCAGGACTCCTGCGTCGAACCGGTGAACGCGTTGCGGGTGACGTCCCGCCGGACGAGGGCGAGCGAGCCGTCCTCGATCACGGCGGCCGCGGTCAGCGTCCCCATGGCGTCGAGCCGCGCGGCGTGGGGCCCGAGCGGACGCCGCTCCGGATCCAGCTCGACGACGAGCGGCGGGTCCAGGCTCGCCTCGACGCGCCGCCGGTTTTCCTCGAACCGCACGCTCCAGCCGACCGGCTGGAGCAGCACCCGGCCGTCCCCGGTGCTCGCCGTCAGCAGCGGTTGTCCGGGAGCCGTCGCGACCGCGAGCAGGGTCGTCGCGTCCACGACCTGCCGGTCCAGCTCCGTCGCGCCGAGTTCGAGGTCGAAGACCCTGAGGTGGCCGTCGGCCGCGAGCGTCGCGACGTGGGATCGATGCTCGTCTGCGACCGCCGCCGCGGCCGCCGGAGCGATCGCCAGCTCGCGCCGCGCCACGACCTCGGCGCCGGAGACGAGCGGCAGCGCCTCCCACACGATGAACACCAGGATGCCGAGGATCCCGGCGATGATCGACAGCCCGCCGGCGGTCACGCTCCAGCGCGCGGCGGCGTCGGTCCACAGCCGCCGACGGGACGTGACCACCTGCCGCGAGCGCTGCTCGACTCGCTGCTCACGCCTCGACATCGGTGGGGCGGCCTGGGGGGACATCCGACTCTCGTGGTCGCGGAACGGGGGCGGCGGCCGGCCGCCGGCCCGGCCGGGAGGTCACTCGACCCCGGCGAGCTCTTCCGCCGCGATCGCGGCCGGGACCGGAAGGTAGCCGTCCTTGACCACCACCTCCTGCCCGTCGCGCGCCAGCACGAACCGAACGAACTCGCGCACGAGCGGATCGAGCGGCTCGTTCGGCGCCCGGTTGATGTAGAGGTAGAGGAAGCGGGCGAGCGGGTAGCGGCCGGACAGCACCGTCTCCGCGTCGGTCGCGAAGAACGGTCCGCCCTCGGCCGCGGCCAGCTCCACCGGTTTGACCCCCGAGGTGCGGTAGCCGATCCCGCTGTAGCCGATGCCCGCCACGTCCTCGGTCACGCCCTGGACCACCGACGCCGAGCCCGGCTGCTCCTTGACGGTGTTGCGGTAGTCGCCCTTGCACAGCGCGATCTCCTTGAAGTAACCGTAGGTCCCGGAGGCGGAGTTGCGGCCGTAGAGGCTGATCGGTCTCGTCGCCAGCGTGCCCTCCAGGCCGAGATCGCGCCAGGTGTCGATCGCGGCGGCGGCACCGCACTTCCGCGTCAGCGAGAAGATCGCGTCGACCTGGGGCAGCGTCAGGCGCTCGAGCGGGTTGTCCTTGTGGACGTAGACCGCCAACGCGTCGATCGCGACCCGCAGCCGGGTCGGCTTGTAGCCGAACGTCTTCTCGAACTGGTCGATCTCGCTGGCCTTCATCTCGCGGCTCATCGGGCCGATCTGCGCCGTCCCCTGGATCAGCGCCGGCGGCGCCGTCGACGACCCCTTGCCCTCGACCTGGATCCGGACGTTGGGGTAGACCTTCTTGAAGCTCTCGGCCCACTGCGTCATCAGGTTGTTCAGGGTGTCGGAGCCGACCGAGTTGAAGCTGCCCGACACCCCCCCGGCCCGCGCGTAGGGCCGGATCGCCGCGTCGACCTGGACGACCTGGGCCCGCACCGGCGTCGCGCCGAGCGCGACCAGCCCGAGCGCCACGATTCCCGCACGCTTGTTCATCATGCTTTCCTCATGGGAGCGGCGCGCGCCGCGAGGCGCGTCCGTCCCGGCTCGTCAGAACGCGAACTGCATCTGGACACGGAGCACGTCGGTGTCCAGCGCCGGGTTGTCGTCGCTGTCCAGCCGGTGGAAGTCGGCCTGGACCTTGTAGTCGTGCCTGGCGAAGTACCAGCTGCCGGCGATGCCGTTCTCCGTCAGGTCGGCGTCGACCGCATCGGGGTCGATCGCGGAGCGGCGCAGCGCGACCTCCGCTCGACGGTTGGGGAAGAGATAGCCGGCCTGCAGGTGGTAGCCGTCGGTCTCGACGTCGCTCGCGCCGGCCGGCTCCCGCGTCTCGTCGAAGTACTCGCCGAGCAGGCTGAAGCCCCGGATCCTGTAGGCCAGCTCGAGGCCCAGACGCCGCACCGACCACTTGGGCCGGCCCGCGACGGTGACCTCGTCGATCTCCCCCGTCGGATCCCCGGTCGACGGGTCGAAGACCACGACCAGCTCCGTCTCGGTCGTCGGCTCCAGCTCGTTGCTGTAGCCGGCGACCCCGATCGCCAGCTTCGAGGAGGCGGGGTAGTCGTGAGCGCCCTCCTCCAGCTTGACCTCGCCGAACGGCGTGTAGACCAGGCGGGCGACGGTCAGGTAATCCCCGCCGCGGTTCCGCGTCTTGTTGACTCCCTCTCCGTTGTAGATCCCGACGTTGTACTCGAACCTGCGGTGCTCGTCGTGACCGACGAGCCCGACGCCGATCTGGCGCTGGGCGGCGAAGCGGCCGGTTGCGATCGAGCGATCGACGAACTGCAACTTCCCCGACGACGTCAGGAGCTGGCGGCCGAAGAACGCCTTGCCCTGGCCGATCCACGGCTGGACCCAGGCATGGCGCGCGTACTGCAGCTGCGCGTCCTCCAGCAGCTGCTCGTTCTCGCCGAGAACGCTCCCGCTCGCGAGGTTGGTCTGCAGCTTGAACTTCCAGTCGCCGAAGGCGTGGCCTTCGAGGTTGAACTTGTAGCGCCGGATGCGGAACGTGCCCTCCGCGTCGGCGGCCGTGGGATCGTTGTAGGCGTACAGCACCTGGACCCGGTTGGTCAGCTTGACCTGCGTCCGGCCGTCCGCCGACTCGAAGTTGAAGCCGCCGGCGTAGCCGAACTTCGCCGTCTCCTCCGCCTGCGCCGCCGGCGGGCCGAGGCACGAGAACCCGATCCCCGCCAGCAGTCCGTAGAGCCGCAGTCTCATCGATCCACCCTCCGCGACCGTCGTGGTCGGCGACGCACACGGGGACATCAAAGCGCGGCGGCTTAACATCGAGGTAAGGGAACTGTTAGATCGGCGTAAACCCCGGGCCTCGGCTGGAATCGGCGAGGCGGGCGGGGCCGAGCGAGCGGCCCGGGCCGGCGGCGGGAGCGACGAGGCTCGCCCGCCGGCGCCGGGCACGATCGGCGGCCTCAGGGTCGGGCTCGCGCCCCCGGCGCTGCGGCCCCATCCTCCGCGCGGCGGAAATGCCGCCGGATGGCGACCAGGTAGAGGACGGTCGCGGCAGTCAGCACCGCGCTCGCCCCGGCGACGCTCCGGCCGTCGAGCAGGCCGCCCAGCAATTCGACCTGGTCGGCGGGATAGCCCAGCCGCCGCAGGGCCTCGGTCGGCTCGACCCGCAGGAACGTGATGGTGGTCGAAGCGCCGAGCGCGACGAGCGCCACGAGCGACCCCCACCAGCCCACGGGCGAGAGCCGGAAGCAGGCCCGCGCCAGGAGCAGCAGGGCGGCCGCGGCGGCAAGCAGCAGCGCGGCCCCGGCCCAGCCCCCGACGAGCCGGCCGAACAGCGGAACCGCGGGACGAACGAGCGCCGGTAGCACGAGCGCGGCGCTCGCTCCGAGCCCGACGCTCCAGCCGAGCACGGACGTCGGGCAGCGCTCGGTCCACGACAGCGTCGGGTCATGGCGCTCGCAGGTCCGGATCACGTCGCGGTCGCGGTACACCCAGATGAACGCGGCGGGGAGCAGCACGGCCGGGAGCGATGCGAGCGCGAGCAGCGAGAGCTTGATCGCCGCCGTCGCCCCCGGAGAGGGCGGCGTCGAAGCGCCGAGCACGCCGTCGACCAGGGCCGGCAGCAGCGCCAGCGTCAGCGCGCCGCCGACGAGCCACGCCCAGGCCAGGGTCAGCATCAGCGGACGCGCCCAGCGGCGGCGACGGAGCGATCCGACGCCGACCCAGACGAACGCCGCCCCGACGAGCAGGTGGGTGACGAGCCCCGCGAGAGCCGAGCCCAGGTCCGTCCCGACCGAGGCCGCTCCGAGGGCCCGCGCCGCGAGCGGGAGCAGCAGGCTCGCCAGACCCAGCAGCGCCCAGCCCGCGCCGATCGCGACCGCCACCGCGCCGCAGCCGGCCAGGCGCCGGCTGCGGTCACGGAACGGCTCGGGCGCGCGCGCGGTGGCTACAGCCAGCCCTTGATCATCTCGTCGGTGATCCGGCCCGGATGTCCGCGCCAGACGATCTGGCCGCCCTTGACCACCGCCGCCGCGGGAATCCCGCTGACCGCGAAGTAGCTGCTCGACTGGCCGTTCTCCTTGGCCATCGGGTAGCTCACCTTGTTCTCGGAGATGAAGCTCGTCACGTCCTGCTCGGTCGACGACTTCGACAGCTTGGTCAGGCCGACGAGCTGCAGGCCCTTCGTCTTGTAGGTGTCGTAGACCTGCTGGAGCTTGGGCACCTCGCGGCGGCAGTGCGGGCACCAGGTCTCCCAGAACACGACGAGGGTCGCCCCCTTGGCGTTGAGGTTGATCGCCTGCTCGCCCTGGAACCACTTCTCGATGCCCCAGTCCTTGGGGGACTCCTTGCCGACGACGGCCAGCTCCTGCACCAGCCGGCCGGCGGACTGACCCGCCCGCGTGGCGGCGTACTTGGTCTGGAACTCGCCGAGCTTGCCCTTGGCCTCGAGCACGCTGCCGGTCTCGACCAGCCGGTTGATCTCGGCGAGCGCCGTCTGCGCCTCCTGCTCGAGCTGCGCGTTGGCCTGCGGCACCGCCGCGGGCCGGCTCTTCAGCGCCGTCACCTCGCGTTCCAGCGCTTCGATCCGCTGGGTCAACGCCTGCACCTGCTTGACCAGATCCTCGTCCGCCGCGTTCGACGCACCGCAAGAAAGTGCCGCGGTCGCGAGCGCCAGCGCGAACACCGCTCCCCATGCATTCCGGTTACCCGACATCACAGCCTCCTGGCTCCGCCCGTGGATGGACAGCGACCGTGGAAGAGCTTACTTCCGTCGAGGACTCCCGTCCAACCCCGCTCCGCCGCCGGCCGCCGCCGGCCGCTCAGTTGATGGAGTGCGGCTCGCCCAGGGCGAACGGCGCGATCTCGACGTCGAAATGGCTCCCGTCCTCCCCGACCATCTGGTAGCTGCCGTGCATCGTGCCGAACGAGGTGGTCAAGGGGCAGAACGAGGTGTACTCGAAGCTCGCCCCCGGGGCCAAGGTCGGCTGCTTGCCGACGACGCCCGGCCCGCGGACCTCCTGGATGCGGCCGTTGGCGTCCGTGATGATCCAGTGGCGGCTGAGGAGTTGGACCGTCCGGTCGCCTTCGTTGCGGATCACGATCGTGTAACTGAAGAACCAGTGGTTGTCGCGCGGCTGGGACCTCTGCGCCTCGTAGCGCGAAGTGACCTGCACGCGGACCCGATGGGTGAAGGCCTCGGACGTCGTCATCGATGGCGGGCGATTGTAGGGCCGACGGCGGTCGAGCCGCAATCGCCGGCCCGGGGCGCCCCGCCGCTCGCGCGCCGGGCGAGAAGCGCGGCTGGCGCAAGCGGCGAGCCGCGCCGTCGGCCGCGCCGGCGTCCCGGCCCCGATCCGGTCCGCGGGGGTAGGATGGCGCGTGGCCCCGCGCCGCGCCGTCCTCGGGCTCGGTTTGCTCGCCGCGGCGTACCTCGCCTGGGGCGGCCTCTACATCCACCGCACGAGCTTCGTCGTCGACGGCGAGCGTCTCTTCGTCCGGTGGGACGACGCGATGGTCTCCATGCGCTACGCGGCCAACCTCGCGAACGGCGAGGGCCTGCGCTGGAACGCGGGCGAGGAGCCGGTGCAGGGCTTCTCGAATCCCGCCATCACCCTGGCGATGGCGCTGCTGCACCTGCTGCCGGTCGGCGCCACCCGGATCTCGCTCGTCGTGCAGCTCGCGAACCTGGCGGGACTCGCCGTGCTTCCGTCCCTGACCTGGAACCTGGCGCGCCGCATGTTCCCGGAGGACGCGCGAGCCGCGGCGCTGGGCGCGCTGGCCTGCGCCGCCAGCGCGCCGCTCGCGATCTGGGGGCTCCAGGGCTCCGACACCACGGCCGTGTGCCTGTGGCTGATGGCCGCCCTGGCGATCCGCGAGCGCACGGGAGGAAGGAGCCCCGGTCTCCTGTTCCCGTTCCTCGCTCTCGGGCTGCTGATCCGGTTGGACACGGCGCTGTTCGGCGCCGTGTTCGCGGCGGAGGCCGGCCTGCGCTCCAGGGGCGCGCTCCGCCCGCTGTTGTGGGCCGGCCTGAGCTACGCGACGGTGCTCGCCGGCTTCTGCAGCATCTCGCTCCGCTACTACGGCGACCTGCTGCCGAACAGCTTCTTTCTGAAGGTGACGGGCATGCCGCTGGGCACGATGATCGAGTGGGGTGCGATCCGTCTCGGGTTCTTCTGGACGTCGGCGGTGCCCGCTCTGCTGCTCGCCGCCGTCGCGACCGCCCGCTTCCGGGGCCGGCCCGCCGTGCTCCTGGCTGCCGGGCTCGTCGTCGCCGCCGCGGCCTACGAGATCGGGGTCGGGAGCGACTGGGCCGCGGAGCACGGCAGCCGCTTCGTCACGCCCGTCCTGCCGCCGCTCCTGGTTCTGACCTGTGCCGGCGGCCGCTGGCTGCTGCGACGGGGGTCGGCTCCGCGCTCGTGGCAGCGGCGCGCGGCGGGCCTGCCGGGGTCGGCGCTGCTCCTCGTGGTCTGCGTCCTCGCCAGTCCCCGCCTTCCCCGCACGGAGTGGTTCGATCCGCGTGCCCCGACGATGTACCGCGAGGACAACGTGCGAAACGCCCGACTCGGTCTCTACCTGCGGGACCACACCTCGCCGTCGACGACCATCGCCGTCCACTGGGCCGGCCTGACTCCGTACCTGAGCGGCAGGCGGGCGATCGACGTGCTCGGGAAGTCCGACCGACACATCGCAAAGCGCAAGGTCGCGCGCTTCGCGCCCGGGCACGCCAAGTGGGACTGGCGTTACGTGCTCGACGAGCGCAAGCCCGACATCATCCTCGACGTCAGTCGCGGTCTCGACCGCCTCAACTATTTCCTGATCCACTACCGTCGGGTCCGGAGCGGAGAGCTGGTCTTCAGCGCTCGTGAAGGGTCGCTGCACCGGATCGACGATCCCGCCGCGATCGTCGAGCCGCTGGGGGATCGCGGCCCGCTTCGCGCCGCTCCGTCCGGGGGCGAGTGAAACCCCGGGGCACCGGCCGCCGAAGCGAGGGCGGGCGGACCGGAGCTCGTCCACCGCCGCCGCAAGCAGCGCCGCGGGACCGGCGTCGGCCGCGCCGAGCACGGCCCGGCATTCGGCCGGCGCTCGTCGGGGAGCGCTCGAGCCGGCAGGACGACGTCGTCCGTCCGGGGCGCCGTGCATAATGGCCGTGCGCCGCGGGTCCGGCAGCCGGGCTCGCTCGGGAGGTTGCGCAGCATGGACTATCTCAGCGACGAGAAGCTGGTGATCCTGGGCTCGGCCGGAGCGATCGGCTCGAACGCGGTCCAGGCGGTGCTGACGCTCGGGATCACGTCGCACGTCGTGATGTACGACCCGTTCGAGAAGGGGAACGAGGGTGCCGCGGAGGAGATCTGGCACTGCGCTTTTCCCGGGGCGCGCGTGACGTGGACCGCCGACGTGGCGCAGGCGCTGGAGGGAGCGTCCTACCTGATCTCGTCGGGGGGCGCGCCGCGGCGCGAGGGGATGACGCGCGAGGACCTGCTGCGCGGCAACGCCGAGATCGCGGCCCGGCTGGGGCAGGACATCCGCGCCTTCTGCCCGGCGGCGAAGCTGGTCGTGATCATCTTCAATCCGGCCGACGTCACGGGCCTCGTGACCCAGGTCCATTCGGGGCTGCCCCCCGGTCGCGTGGCGACGCTCGCCGCCCTCGACAGCACGCGGCTGCAGTCGGCGCTGGCCCAGCACCTCGGCCTCCCGCAGGACCACGTCACGGGCTGTCGCACCTACGGCGGCCACGGCGAGATGATGGCGGTGTTCGCCAGCACGGCGAGGGTCGCGGGGAGGCCGCTGGCCGAGCGCATCGGGACTCCGGCGTTGACCGCCGAGGCCTGGTCCGCGATCCAGGAGCGCGTGCGGCAGGGCGGCAAGCGGATCATCCAGCTCCGCGGGCGCAGCTCGTTCCAGAGCCCGGCCCACCACGCCGCCCTGATGGTCAAGGCCGCGATCGACGGGAAGGGATACCCCTGGCCGTGCGGCGTCTACGTCGACGCTCCCGCCCTCGGCTTCGACAAGATCCTGATGGCGATGGAGACGCGGATCGACCGCTCGGGCGTCCACTGGGAGATGCCGCGCGGAACCGAGGCGGAGCTGGCCGCGCTGCGGGCGTCCTACGAGCACCTGGTCAAGCTGCGCGACGAGACGATCGCGATGGGGCTGCTGCCGCCGCTCGGCGAGTGGCGGCGCGTCAATCCCGCGCTGGCTTGAGCCGATGGCCAAGCGCACGATCGCCGATCTCGATCTGGCGCGACGCCGGGCGCTCTTGCGCGTCGACTTCAACGTGCCGCTGCGGGGCGGCGAGGTCGCCGACGACCAGCGGGTGCGCGCCGCGCTCCCGACGATCCGCCACGCGTTGGAGCACGGCGCGTCGGTCGTGCTGCTGAGCCATCTCGGCCGCCCCAAGGGGCGCGCCGTCGCCGAGTTCTCGCTCCGGCCGGTGGCCGCCTGCCTGGCCGGCCATCTCGGCCGCGACGTGCGGTTCGTCGAGGCTTGCGTGGGAGCGGCGGCCGAGGCGGCGGCGGCGGGCCTCGTGCCCGGCGGGGTGCTGCTCGTCGAGAACCTGCGTTTCCACCCGGGAGAGGAAAAGCCGGAGCGGGAGCCCGAGTTTGCGGCGTGCCTCGCGCGCCTCGGCGACTGCTACGTCAACGACGCGTTCGGCACCGCGCATCGCGCCCACACCTCGATGGTCGCGCTCGCCGCACGCTTTTCCGACCGCGCGGCGGGGCTGCTCCTGGCCCGCGAGCTGGCGGCATTCGATCGCGCGCTGTCCGCGCCGGCCCGGCCGTTCGTCGCCGTTCTCGGGGGCGCCAAGGTCGCGGACAAGATCCCGGTGATCGAGAACCTCCTGAGCAAGATCGACGGCCTGCTGATCGGGGGGGCGATGGCCTACACTTTCCTCGCCGCGCGCGGCGTCGAGGTCGGCGCCTCGCGCGTGGAGCAGGAGTGCCTCGAGCTGGCGCGCGCGCTGCTCGGGCGGGCCGACGCCGAGGGGGTCGAGCTGCTGTTGCCGTGCGATCACGTCTGCGGCCGGGGATTCGACGCGGCGACCGAGACGATGACCGCTGACGGGCCGAGCATCCCCGCCGGCTGGATGGGTCTCGACGTCGGGCCGCGCACCGGCGCGGCGTACGCGCGGCACATCGGGGCCGCGCGCACCGTGATCTGGAACGGGCCGATGGGGGTCTTCGAGTGGGAGCCGTTCGCTCGCGGTACGCTGGCGCTCGCGAGTGCCTGCGCCGAGAGCGACGCGTTCACCGTCGTCGGAGGCGGTGACTCGGTGGCGGCGGTCGAGCGCTCGGGCCTGGCCTCCCGCTTCGGGCACGTGTCGACGGGGGGCGGGGCGAGCCTCGAGCTGCTGGGCGGCCGCGAGCTGCCCGGCGTCGCGGTCCTGCCCGAACGGTGAGGGCGGAGAAGCGACCGTCGCGCGCCGCTCGGAGCACGGTCCGGGACATGCCGGGCCCGCGACCAGGCTCCGAGCGAGGGTCGTCGGCCGAGTCGGTCGGCCGGTTGACAGCGCGGGCATCGCGCGGGCAGACTCGCCGGGTCGCAGCGAGAGGATCCGCCGGATGAACCAGGACGAGGGCGCAGGCGGCGCCAGACGGCGGCATCCGAGAATCCCCGCCCGGCTGACGGTGCGCTTCGGCGTCGCAGAGACGGACCGGGAAGCGCCGGCCGAGAACATCTCCGAGGGCGGTCTGTACCTCAACACCAACGAGGTCTTCCCGGCCGGCACGCAGCTCACGTTGAGGATCGGGTTCCCGTCGGGTCCGGTCTGGCTGCGGGGGGAAGTCGTGTGGGCGATCAAGGTGCCGGCGTCGCGGCGCGATTCGATGATCTGCGGCATGGGCGTCCAGTTCGTCGACACGCGGCCGGACTGGCCCTCCTTCCTGCGACGCTGGCAGGAAGGCGGGCCGCTCGACGCCTCCCCGTAACCCCGCTGGCCCTCGCCCTCCGGGCAGGGCGTGGGGGTTGACGAAGCGCCGCTTGGGGGCGCGTCCGCGCTCGCCGCGACGCTCTCGGGATCGGTCTTCGAGGACGTCCGCTACGGGCCCGCCGGGCGGGGCTCTCGGCGAAGGCGGCGCCGTGACCTGAGGGCCGCGGACTCGGGCGCGCCGATGGACACGCGACCCGCTCCTGGGCGACAGTGTGGGTCGCATGAGCCGCAGGCGTCCGATCGTGGCCGGGAACTGGAAGATGAACGGCGGCGTCGCGCAAGCGGCACGGCTGGCGGCCGACGTGCGCGCGGCGCTGGCGGGCAGCGACGACGCCGACGTCGTGCTCTGCCCGCCCTTCACCAGCCTGGCGGCGGTCGCCGACAAGATCGCGGGAACGGACCTTGGGCTGGGCGCCCAGAACCTGCACTGGGAGGCGAGCGGCGCGTTCACGGGAGAGGTCTCGGCCGTGATGCTGCGCGAAGTCGGGTGCAGCCACGTCATCGTCGGGCACAGCGAGCGCCGGACGCTGTTCGGCGAGAGCGACCACGACGTCAACCGCAAGGCACGGGCGGCGCTCGCGGCGGGCCTCGTCCCGATCGTCTGCGTCGGGGAGACGCTCGACGAGCGCGATTCCAGCCGGACGGAGCGGGTTCTCCGCCGCCAGCTCGAGTGCGGCCTGGCCGGGCTCGGCGCCGGGCTCGCGGACTCGGTGATCGCCTACGAGCCGGTGTGGGCGATCGGCACGGGCCGGACGGCGACGCCGGACCAGGCGCAGGAGGCGCATGCCTTCATCCGCGCCGTGCTGGCGACGGTCGCCGGCGGGGACGTCGCGTCACGCGTGCGGATCCAGTACGGGGGCAGTCTCGCGCCGCCGAACGCGGCCTCGATCTTCGCCGGAGCGGACGTCGACGGCGGGCTCGTCGGCGGGGCCTCGCTTTCGGCCGAGAGCTTCGCCGCGATCGTCGTCGCGGCGTGCCGCGGATGAAACTGCCCCGACCCGCCGCGAGGAGGCGCGTCCCGGGCGCCGGGCCCACCCTCCGGCTCTCGGTCACGCGGCGCGAGGACTCTGGGCGGCGAGCCGACCCCGTGGTTGAATGGTGCCCGCGGCCGACCGTTCCGGCGCGCGACGAGGAGGCCCGATGCGGTCCATCGATGCTCGAATCGTGCCCGCCGCGCTCGCCGCGGTGGGGCTGTTGCTGCTCGCGGCTCCCGCTTTCGGTTCGGAGTCGAGCGGCGCCGAGGCGAGAGAGGGGAGTGCGAGCGCCGCCGTCTCCGACGCGCGCGCGGTCGAGATCGCGCGGAGCGTCCTCGCGGCGATGGGCGGCGCCGAGGCCTGGGAGGCGACGCGCTACGTGAGCTGGAGGTTCTTCGGGCGACGGCTGCACTTCTGGGACCGCCACACGGGCGACATCCGCAGCGAAAGCCCCGCCCGGCGCGACCGCGAGGGCGTGGAGCGGCCCGCGCTGCTCGTCCTGATGAACGTCCACACCCGGCGCGGCCGGGCGTGGGAGAACGAGGTCGAGGTCCTCGATCCAGCGAAGCTCGGCGAGGCGCTCGACCTCGGACACCAGATGTGGGTCAACGACTCCTACTGGATGTTCATGCCCTACAAGCTGCTGGACCCGGGTGTGCGGCTGCGCTACGCGGGAGAGCGGCCGCTCGCCGACGGGCGGCCGGCCGACGTGCTCGACCTGACGTTCGAGCCCGGCGTGGGCTACACGCCCGAGAACCGCTACGAGGTCTACGTCGGTCGCGACAGCGGGCTCGTCGAGCAGTGGTCGTTCTACGCCGAGGCGAGCGCGGGCGAGCCGCAGTTCACGCTCCCCTGGGCGGGCTGGATGCGCTTCGGTCGTATCCTGCTCGCGACCGACCACGGCGAGGAAGCCGACTGGGAGATCGCCGTCCACGACACGCTGCCGGCCGCCGTGTTCACCAGCCGGGACCGGGCCGCGACGGAACGGGCCGCGCCCTCGCCGTGACGCCGGCCGAGCGCGGCGCGGGCGGCGCGGGTCGAGGGCAAGCGGGCCCGTTGCCCGGCGCCGCCGGGCCGCCCGGACCGCGGCGGGCTACTCGAGGAGCTGCTTCAGCTCGTCGACCGAGCGCTCTTCCTGGAAGTAGATCTGCTCGACCGCGTCGTACAGCTCGCGGTCGATGCCCGGGATCTCGAGGAACGCCTTGTAGGTGCGCGCGGCCGTGGTCTCGGTCTTCATCGCCTCGCGCAGCATCAGGCCGAACTCCTCGGTGTGGACGATCTCGGTCGGGTCGCGATCGGTGCGGGCGACGCCGCCGAGCTTCACGATGTGGTCGCGCACGATCGTGGCGTGACCGATCGACTCGGTCGCCTCGGCCTCGAAGAACGGCTTGAGGTGCAGCCGGTAGATGCCCTTGACGTACGCCGCGTAGTGCGAGTACAGCATCTGGGCGCGCAGCTCCCAGGCCAGCGCGGCGTTCAGGCGGTCGATCAACTCGTGGTTGGGGGTTCCCGGGCTCATCGTGATCTCCGACGCGCGATCCGCCGCGCGGGCGGCGCGGGCGCGAAACCGGTTGCGGGTTCGAGCGAGCGGCTAGCATAGCCCGGCGGCCGGCGTCTGTCGCGGGCGGGCGCCGGAGACGATCCTCCCGGTCCGGATTCCGCTTGCGCCGCGGGGTTCGGCGGGAGTATCGTTCGGGGCGAGGGAAGAGGCCCGCATCCGCCGGCCGGAGGACGCGGGGAATCGCTTCGACCCTCAGGGATCGCGGCGAACGCGCCCCGACCCGAACCCGAGGGTAGATCCCCCGGGAAACAGCTGAGCGTGGGGCCTCTGGGTTCTCCCGACCACGCAGGAAAAAGACCGGAGAGCCCGCGAACCCCGGCGCCCGGGTGCCGGGGTTCGCTTTGAAGAGCGCGATCCTGCATGGGCGACGCCGCGAGGAAGGTCATCGTCCTGGGCGCGGCGGGGCGGGACTTCCACGACTTCAACGTCTACTGGAAGAAGCTCCCCGACGTCGAGGTCGTGTGCTTCACGGCGACGCAGATCCCCAACATCGAGGGGCGCGTCTACCCGCCGGAGCTGGCCGGCGCCCGCTATCCGCGCGGCATCCCGATCCACCCCGAAAGCCGTCTCGAGCAACTGATCGCCGAGCACGGCGCGACCGAGGTGACGCTCGCCTATTCCGACCTGTCCCACGAGGCGGTGATGCACCTCGCCTCGCGCGTCCAGGCGGCGGGTGCGAGCTTTCGCCTGCTGGGCGGTAGCGAGACGATGCTGCGCAGCCGCCTCCCCGTGGTCGCGATCTGCGCGGTGCGCACCGGCTGCGGGAAGAGCCAGACGACGCGTCGCGTCAGCCTGCTGCTGCGATCGCTGGGAAAGCGCGCCGCCGTCGTGCGCCACCCGATGCCCTACGGCAACCTGGCGCGCCAGGTCTGCCAGCGCTTCGCGACCCTGGCCGACATGGATGCCGCGGACTGCACGATCGAGGAGCGCGAGGAGTACGAGCCGCACGTGGCCGCCGGGAACGTCGTGTTCGCCGGCGTCGACTACGAGCGGATCCTCGAGCGCGCGGAAGACGAGGCCGACGTCGTGGTCTGGGACGGCGGCAACAACGACCTGCCGTTCATCCGGCCGGACCTGCACTTCGTCGTCGTCGACCCGCACCGCCCGGGGCACGAGACGCGCTACTACCCCGGCGAGAGCAACCTGCGGATGGCCGACGTCGTGATCGTCAACAAGGTCGACACGGCGGAGGCTGGGGACGTCGCGGCGGTCGAGCGCAGCGTGGGCGAGATCAACCCCGCCGCGCTCGTGATCCGCGCCGACTCGCCGATCGCGGTCGCCGGCGGCGAGCAGGTACGGGGTCGGCGTGTGCTGGTCGTCGAGGACGGCCCGACCCTGACCCACGGCGAGATGGCCTACGGCGCCGGGCACGTCGCCGCCCGCCGGCTCGGCGCCGCGGAGATCGTCGATCCGCGCCCCCATGCCGAGGGCAGCCTGCGCGAGGTGTTCCGCCGCTACCGGCAGCTCTCCCAGGTCCTGCCGGCGATGGGGTACGGCCCGGCCCAGGTCGCCGAGCTGGAGGCGACGATCCGCAAGACGCCGTGCGACTTCGTGCTGGTCGCGACGCCGATCGACCTCGGGCGGCTGCTCGACATCGACAAGCCGAGCCTGCGCGTCACCTACGAGCTGCGCGAGCACGACCCCGAGGCGCTGAAGCGGGCGCTGACGGCAGCGGTCGGCTGATCCCGCCGCGGTCGGACCGCCAGCGCGGCGCCGCAACGCGGCCGCATCAACCGAGTGCGGCGAGCGAGAGCGTCACCCGGCCGACCTGCGGCACCTGGCCGCTGATCTCGATCGGCGTCTTGGTCGCGGCCTCGACCCACACCTCGGTCTCGCCTTCCATGCCGAGCAGCCCCTCGTCCGCCTCCGCCCCGGCGGGGACGATCCGCAGCCGCAGCTCGTGCACGTCGCTGGACGTCGGCTCCCCGCTGGCGAGATCGGTGTAGCTGCGCCGCCGCGTGCGCCGCTCCTCGACGCTCACGCGGAACAGCTCCGGGCCGCTCGAGGTCGCGACGTGAACGGCGGCCGCGTCGCCCGGCTGGTTCAGTCCCAGCGCGCGCAGCCCGAGCAGCATGCCGTAGGAGTCGTGGAGCCAGCCGTCGCCGGCGATGCCCCGGGGGTTCGCGAACTCCTCGCGCGAGGTGACCTCCCAGCGCTCCGGGGGCACCTCCGGCCCCTCCGGCGGACGCAGCTTCTCCACGCTGTAGGCGGCGTCGCCGAACCGGTAGCGCCGGCCCCGTTTCGGCGAGTAGGCGACGCAGCTCCTCGGCCGGCCGGTGCCCGCGTCGAGCACGGTCTCGGTCCACGCACGCGCCACCTCCAGGCCGAGGAGCGTCGCGCTCGAACGGGTCCGCATCCGCCGCTCGCCGGCCGACTCGTCGAGCCGGATCTCGACCTGCCCGTCGAACAGCGGGCCCGCGGTCGCGTCCAGACGCAGCGTCGTCCAGCCGGCCCATCGACCGTCGGCGTGGTCGGCGCAGGCGACGCCGATCAATCCGGCGAGGGCCAGCGGCAGGATCCCCGACCGCGAGGGCGTCGGGCGGCGCGAGGTCGTCATCACGTCCAGTATGGTCGAGCGGGCGCCGTGTCCGCCGCCGTTCGTCGCTCGAAGCGCCGGCAGGTCCGGATCCAGACCCGGAGCAGCACCGCGCCGACGATCGTCAGCCCGACCGCCCAGCCGATCCACAGGCCCACGACCCCCCAGCCCCGGCCGAAGCACAGCAGGTAGCCCACCGGAAGCCCGAGCGCCCAGTGACCGACCAGATTCCACCAGAACGGCGTGTACGTGTCGCCCGCTCCACGCAGGATGCCGGTCCCGACGACCTGGAGCCCGTCGAACAGCTGGAACAGCGCGGCTGCCGCGAGCAGGGTGACGCCGATGGCCAGCACCCGCGCGTCGGCGGAGAACGCGCGGATCAGCGGACCGGGCAGCGACACGAACAGCAGCGCGGCTCCCGACATGAAGGTCGCGGCCAGCAGCAGCGCGCACCAACCGGCACGCCGTGCACCACCCGGATCCCCGCGGCCGAGCGCCTGGCCGACGCGCACCGCCCCGGCGGACGCGATTCCGAGCGGGACCATGAACGCGACGCTCGCGCAGGTCAGCGCGATCTGGTGCGCGGCGAGCGACGCCGCATCCAGGCGCCCGGCGAGCGCCGTCGCCGCGGCGAACACCGCGACCTCGACCACGAGCTGACCGGCCGCGGGCAACCCGAGCGCGAGCAGCCGGCGCAGTCGCAGCCAGTCGGGGCGGGGGAGGCTCCGGCGGCGGCCGGTGCGCTGCTCGCGCTCGTGGATCGCGATCGCGCCCGCGAGGAACAGCGCGAGGTAGAGGTTGGCGATCGAGGTCGCCCAGCCCGCTCCGGCCGCTTCCAGCCGCGGCGCTCCCCAGTGCCCGAAGACCAGCACCCAGTTGGCGACGAAGTTCAGCAGGTTGGCGGAGAGCAGCCCGACCATCACCGGCCGCGCTCGATTGACGGCCTGCAGGTAGCGGCGGAAGCCGGTGTAGAGGAGCAGGGGAAGGACGCCCCACGACAGCGCGTCGATGTAGGCCGCGGCTTGCCGCGCGACGGCCGGCTCGATGCCCCAGGGCTCGAGCAAGGCGGTCGAGAGCCGGAGCAGGACGATCAGCGGCACCGAGGCGAGGACGGCGAGATAGCTGCCTTGATCCAGCCAGCGCCGGCCCTCCGCGAAGTCGGCCGCCCCGAACGAGCGCGAGACGAGCGCATCGAGACCGAGCAGCAGCCCCATCCCGAACACGACGACGCCGAAGAACGCGGCCCGGCCGATCGAGACCGCGCCGAGCGCCCCGGGCCCGATGCGTCCCACCATCAGGGAGTCGACCACTCCCATCGCCATCCAGCCCAGCTCGGACAGCACGACCGGCGACGCCAGCGCCAGCATCGGGCGCAGCTCGTCGCGGAGCCCAGGGCGCGACGCGTCCATCCGGGCCCCAGCATAGCCGGGCGGGGCTGCGGCGCGAGGCTGGGCGGGCGGGCGCCCGCGGCGGCCGAGACGGGCGCCGGGGGTCCGGCTCCAACTCGTTCATTCCGCTGGACTTGGACCGATGCGGGTCGTTTGCCGCGAAAGCAGCTCGACGGGGCTTGAGCCGGGTGAGAGAATCGAGTTGAATCATGCGTGGAGGGAGGAGGGAGAACCCATGAGCAAGAAGCTCGGTGCGATCGTCGTGTCGCTCGGGATCGGGTGCGCGCTCGCCGTGGCGGGCCCCGCCGCGATCAACCACAACGAGGGCGTCACCGCCCCCGTGCTCGTCGCCGGATCGGGCGTCGCCCCCGAGTATCCCCCGGCGGCCTTCGATGCGCGCATCGAAGGGATCGTCACGTCCGCGGCGCTCGTGCTGACGGACGGATCCGTCGGGCTCGTCGAGCCGCTCGACAGCTCCCGTCCCAACCTCGGCTTCGAGAAGGCCGTCGAAGCCGCCGTCCGGCAGTGGCGCTTCGAGCCGGCGCAGAAGGACGGCCAGGCGGTCGACGCGTTCGCCGTCGTGACCTTCCAGTTCCGCCGGCAGGGCGGCTCCGGCAGCGGCTACGTCGCGGCAGGCTTCGTGCCGCTCGAGCTGCTCGGCGGCTCGATCGTGGCCGATCCGGGGCTCGTGGCCAACCTCGGGCTGCAGGGGATGCAGCTGAGTTCCTTCGGCGATCCCGAGCCGGGGGCCTACACGCCGCGATTCCCCGCGCTCGGGCCGGGCGATTCGTACCACTACAAGGATTGGTGGCCGCCGCGAGAGCCGGTTCGCCTGCAGTCCAGCAACACGCCGGGGATCGCCGTCAAGTAGAGAGTCCGACCCTCGCCGCCCCTTTTCCGCGGTTTTCGTGATCCTCCCCCGGGGGGCGGCGAGGTGTCGGGTCCGCGACCGGTGCGGATTCGCTGTATATTCAGCACGGTCGTGGCCCGTTCCCTCCCAGCGCAGCCTTCCCTGACCCCGCGCGGTGTGCCGCGGGGGCGGTCGGTGTTGCGCAAGGCCGCGGCGCTGGTTCTCTTCGCCGTGGCCGCGCCCGCGGCGCCGCTTCGAGCCGACCCCAACCAGTGCGACGTCGCCGGCGAGGAGCCGGACGTGATCGTCGGCCGGATCGAGGACATGCGACGCTGGGGCAAGGTCCTCGACGTCACCGCGTTCTCGTTCTCCACGACCTCCTGCAACATCGGCACGTGCTGGCTCGACTGGTTCGACCACCCGAACAACCTGCATCCGGTCATCGGGCAGAACCTGTTCCGCCTGCGCAACGGGCGGTTCGAGCAGATCGGGCAGAGCTGGCTCAAGCACGGCTTCTTCGCCACCTCGGGGACGTTGAACGAGGGCTTGTGCGAGCCGGGCTGCGTGCCGGTCCCCAACGGCGAGCACCTGGGCGTGAACTGCGCCGACACCTACTCGTCGTTCCTCAACGGGAACCAGCCCGAGCTGGGGCCGAAGTTCGAGGTCAACGCCACGACCGGCTCCCATCCGCACCCCGTCACCGGCTGGAACCAGGTCGGCAACGACGTCTACAAGCGGCTGCAGGTGCACGACGCCGACATCAACCCTTCGCTCAATTCCGGGGCGAGCTACTTCGTCGAGGCGCAGTACGTAACGGAGGACGACGCCGAGGCGGGCAACGACGACAACAACGCCTCCTACCGGCCGGTGGCGGTCTCGAGTCTCGGCGGGGGGTTCTACGACATCGACGTGACGGGGACGACGGTGCAGGCGCTGCCGGCGATCTGGGCCTGGAAGGCGGCGGACCCGGTGGTCAGCGTGATCAACGCCGACGTGCCGGGGGACGGGCGGTACCTCGTCGGGTCGCGGGTCACCGCACTCGGCGGCGGCCAATGGAGCTACGAGTACGCGGTGCACAATCTCAACTCGCACCGCTCGGCGGGAAGCTTCGCCGTCCCGATTCCCACGCGCAGCACGCTGAGCGACATCGGCTTCCACGACGTCGACTACCACAGCGGCGAGCCGTTCCAGGGCAAGCCCGACTGGACCCCGACCGTCGGCAGCGGCACGATGAGCTGGGCCACGACGCCGTACGCGGTCGATCCCGACGCGAACGCCCTGCGCTGGGGAACGCTGTACAACTTCCGCTTCACCGTCGACGCCCCACCGATCTGGGGCCTCGTGACGGTCGGCCTGTTCCGTCCGGGCCTGCCGCCGGACGTCAAGATCCCGGCCGTCACGCCCGCCATCTGCACCGCCGACTCGATCTGCGATCTCAACGAGGAGTGCGTCTGTCCGGCCGAATGCCCGGGAAACGGCAGCGACTTCGACGGCGATCAGGTCGGCCAGTGCGTCGATTGCGTGGAGGGGGACGGGAGCGTGTGGGCCACGCCGGGCGAGGTGGTGGACGTCGTGGTGGCGAAGGGGCCGGGCAACGTGGCGAACCTCGGGTGGAGCCCGCCGCTCGCGCCGGGCGGCACGGCGCTCACCTACGACGTGCTGCGCTCGACGAACCCGGCGAACTTCGTCGCCACCGGGGCGATCTGCCTGGCCGACGGCAACCCGGCGGACACCGCGGCGTCGGACCCCCAGCTTCCGCTCGGGGGCAAGCTGCTCGCCTACCTGGTGCGGGCCCGGAACGGCTGCCCGCAGGGCGTGGGGGGCCTCGGCGCAGGCTCGGACTCGATACCACGCGCCGGGCGCAGTTGTCCCTGAGCGAGCCCGCGGGCGCTCGCGAAGCGAGGAGTTCGAGCGCGAGCCGTCCGCCCCGTCCCCGCGCCGCAAGCCGCTGCGACGTCGCCGTCGACCTCGGCGATCCGGCGCTGCCGGTCGCGGGCCGTGGCGCGCTGGCGCACGTCCGCAAGTCGAAGAACGGCCCGCGTCGGGCCGCGGTGCTGCTGGCCCTCCACGCCGTGATCGCCGCTCACGTCGCGCACTACGCGCTGCGCGGGCGCACGCTCACTCCGATCGAGCCCTCGGAGTCGATGTCTACGCTCGAGCTGGGCCAGGTCAACGCCGGCTTCGTGTTCTTCGTCGCGGCGCTGGCGGCGACGCTCGTCTTCGGGCGGTTCGTCTGCGGCTGGGGCTGCCACATCGTCGCGCTGCAGGACCTCTGCGGCTTCTTGATGAAGCGGCTCGGCATCCGGCCGAAGCCGTTCCGCTCCCGCCTGCTGCTGTGGGTGCCGGCGGTCGTCGCCACCTACATGTTCGTCTGGCCGACCGCCAGGCGCCTCGCGCTCGGATGGCTCGCGCGGGCCGGCTGGATCGATCCCGCCGCGGCACCGGCGCCGTTCCCCGGCTTCGAGCTGCACCTCACGACCGACGCCTTCTGGGCCACCTTCCCCGGCCCGCTGTTCGCCGTGCTGACCTTGGTCACCTGCGGCTTCGCCGCGGTCTACGTCCTCGGCGCGAAGGGGTTCTGCACCTACGGCTGCCCGTACGGCGCTCTGTTCGGCGGGCTGGACCGGCTTTCTCCCGGCCGGATCGTCGTCTCCGACGCCTGCGAGCAGTGCGGGCACTGTACCGCGACGTGCACCTCGAACGTGCGCGTGCACGAGGAGGTGCGGCTGTACGGCCGCGTGGTCGACCCCGGCTGCATGAAGTGCATGGACTGTGTGAGCGTCTGCCCGAAGGGGGCGCTGAGCTTCGCCTTCGCCCGGCCGTCGATCCTCGAGCGGACTGCACCGCGGGGGGAGCGGGCGCGGCGCTACCCGCTCGGCCTCGGCGCGGAGCTGCTCCTGGGCGGCGTGTGCCTGTTCGCCGTCTTCGCCTACCGCGGGCTGTACGACGGCCCGCCGCTCTTGATGTCGGTCGGCCTGGGAGGGATCACGGCCTTCCTCGCGCTGACCCTGGGCCGTCTGCTCCGGGCGCCCGCCGCCCGGCTGCAGAACCTCACGCTGAAGCGAGATGGACGCGTCACCCGCGCCGGCCGAGTCTTCGCCCTTGCCGCCACCGTGTGGCTCGCGGTCACGGCTCACAGCGCCGCGGTCCAGTGGGAGCGGATGCGCGGCCGCCAGGAGCTGCAGCGCACGGAGGCATCCCGCATCGAAGCCCTGACCGGTCGGTACCGGCTGCGCAACCTCTCGCCCGCCCACGACCGCGCCGTCGGGAGCGCCCACCGGCACTTCTCGCGCGCGCAGCGCTGGGGACTGGTGGACGTTCTCGAGATCGAACTCGGCCTGGCATGGACCCACCTGCTGCGCGACGAGGTTCCAGCGGCCGAGGCGCGCCTGCGCGCGGCGGTCGCGCTGCAGCCGGAGGAGCCGCGGCTCCACGACCACGTGATCGATCTGCTCGTGGCCCGGGGCCGGCCGGCCGAGGCGATCGTGGCGCTCGAGGAGAAGATGTCCGCGACCGGCGTGCGCGCCGCGGATCACTTCCGGGTCGGGGGACTGCTGGTCGAGGCCGGCCGCGGGGACGAGGCGCTCGAGCACTACCGCTCGGCCGCCTCCCTCGCGCCGGACTCGGCCCCGACCCGTTACAACCTCGGGGGGTTACTGCGCCGGCTCGGGCGTCCGGCCGAGGCGACCGTGGAGCTGGAGATCGCCGCTCGCCTCGCACCCGGCGACGCCGCCACCCAGATCGAGCTGGGGCTGGCCCTCGCGGAGTCGGGCCGAACGGCCGAGGCGCTGCGCGCAATCCGGCGGGCGATCGACCTCGATCCCGACGCGCCGGAGAGCCGCCTGCACCTGCCGCAGTTGATCCGGCAACTCGAACAGGAGACGACGCCCGGAGAGTGAACGCGCCCGGACCCTAAGCAAGCCGTACACTGCCGTGTGCCACGAGCGCGAGGTTGTCGTCGAGTTCTTGGCGATCATGACCGGATCAAGGTGCAAGCGAAAAGGGCCGCTGTTCCAAGACTTTCCTGAGATTACGCCCTGTTTCTTTCTGCAACGTCCGTCCGTTCCAGTTTCCTCCTCCACCGTAGAGTTGTGGCTGCCGCACGAACTGAGATGCACGACCGGGCCCCCGAGGATGGCTGGGCTTGCTGGGCTACGCGGCTGGTGTCACCGCACCGGCGAACGCTTGGACGGGGCGGGGCGTAACTCCGCGACATCCCAGAGCATGTCCGCACCACTTACGTTCAGTTTTGAGTGCTGCAATTGGCGCGAATGAGTAAGTGCTCATGCTCTCGGCGTTGGTAGACCTTTCCGCGAGGATTCGACAGCAGGTGCGGATCCCGAAAGTCCTTTATCAGATCGCGGTCAAGTGTGTGTAGGAGGCGAGCTCCTGTAACTCGGGCAAGGGCCAGCACGTGGGGATCATCGGATCGTAACTTGCCTATCAATGTGGCCTCTTCCGCAGTCACCTCTTCGCGAGACGCCTCTGCCGCCTTCCCGGCCCGTACCAGTTCAGCGAGCAATCTCCGTGCAGCGTCCACGTGTCGCAGTTCTTTAGACAGTTTGGCGCCAAACACCAACCTGCCCTCGCCCAGAAGCCACCTCCAAATGGGCAATGAATCTGGATCCTCTGGTCTGCCGAAAACGACAGAGGCCCGGTTTGCATCAACGATTAGGCACATCGCAGCCTATCGTTCGCAGCTCTTCTCGAAGGAAGAACTCGCGATAACTTGGGGGCGCCCCGACCAAATTGCCCAGCTTGTCGACTGAGATCGGGTGGACCCGCACACCAGTGTGGTGCCGCTCGAAATACACAATCGAGACATGCTCTGGTCGAAGGCCGTCCCGCCCCATCCGGACATCGTGACAAATACGACCAAGGAGGTGATCGCTGTGTGTTTCAACAACAAACTGCTGCCCTCTTGCAACAAGTCGGCCGAGAAACGACCCTAGTTCAGCTTGAGCGCGAGGATGTAAATGCACTTCGGGCTGCTGGAGAAGAAAGGTGCCAGCGGCACGAACAGCGTCGACGAGAATCGGGAGCACCTGACTCACGCCGTATCCAACATCAATTAATGGAGGGGTGGCCCTTTGGCCCTTGATCCGGACCAGGATCTTAAAAGGATCACTCTCCTGCTTTCCAAGGTGGCGAACGTCGACGCTGTCGAACATTCCGCTCGCCTCCCCAAAGTGTCGCAGCTCAGTCGCCAGCGCGTACCAGTCTTCCTGTCCGCCAGCGTGGACTCTTGCGAGCGTGGGAGGAACATGCTCGCCTTCAGGGGTGGAACTTGCGTGCAACGGATCGTAGGTCCTCCGAGGACGGGTTCTGATGGGCGCAAAGGCGTACGGCCTGCCGGTTTGCGCTCCTTTGCTCAGGTCCATGATCACGCTGTCTAGACGGCGCACGTCGGCGTCATCGGGCACCTGTCCCTGCACCGGTAACGCCTGCGCAAGGTGAGCGAGTGAGCGAAGGGGGAATATCGTATTCACCCCAAACGGAAGCAGGTTGATAGAGCCGGGGAACCGAAAAGTCGCATCGCCAGAAGGAGCCGTAATTCGCCAGGTTGAACCGTCTCGGACCAATGTCCAAGTCATCTTCACGTCCGAAAACGACAACGACCGTTCGTACACTTGCGGTTGTCCTGCTTGTGAGTAGAAAACGGCCCTGAAGTGGACTGTCTCGGAGCTTGGCTTCAGCAGTGGTCCGAACTGTCCGGCGATAACGAAATGAGTGACTCGCTTGCCTTTGCCTCCATGATACCTCGCGATATCGTCGTAAGCGCCGAGTTCAAATGGCTCCTCGTTAAAATCCGTCCGGCCGCCAGTTAGGACATCCCATGCTATCCGTGTAAGCGCGAGGAGAGTACTCTTGCCTGTACTGTTCTCGCCGACGAGGAGAGTCAAGGGCGTAAGGGGCGCAGCGACTTGTCGAAAGCAACGGACTCCTTCGAGCTCCAGGGCGCGGAGTCCGAAGGGAGTCGCTGTTGGGACGGCGTTCATCGCAGACCTCGTCGGCTGGAGAACCGCGTTACAACAACCGATCGTATTCTACACACGACCTTCCGTTGCAACGTCAGGGCCGCAAGCGGAGCCTCGACGGAAGGGGACGCACACATCACTGAGCGGTCCCCCAACGCAGCCTACCCGAGCTCGTGCCGCGCGTAACGCTGGCGGGCCTCCCGCATGTCGTCGCCGCGGGCCTCGCGCAGCGCGCACGTCACGAACTCGCGCGCCACGCGCTTGCGCCAGTGCAGCGTGAAGTCGGTGTTGTCCATCGGCTTCGCGAGCTTGGCGGCGAGGTCCGCGGCCTGCGCCAGCGCCGGGTCTTCCAGCCGCGTGCCGCGCAGGCAGTCGCCGGCCGAGGTGCACAGGAGGGGGCGGGAGGAGACGGCGCCCAGCACGATGCGCGCGTCCCGCACGCTGCCGTCCGCTCCGCTCCACACCGCGACGGCGACCGATAGCACGGGGAAATCGAACGCGCCGCGCCGGCGCAGCTTCCAGTAGCTGCTCTTCAGGCCGTCGGGCCGGGAGAGATGGACCCCGGCCAGAATCTCGTCGGGCCGGCGGGTGAGGTAGTCGATGCCGTCGTTCCGGTAGAGCGCGTCGGCATCGATCGTCCGCTCGCCTGCGGCCGAGACCAGGTGCACGCGCGCGCGGAGGGCAACCAGCGCCGGCGCGGTGTCGGTCGAGGAGACGGCCAGGCAGAGCCGGCTCGCCGGGGCGACCCAGCAGGTCTCGCCCTCCCGCTTCAGGCAGAAGCCGATCGCGCGGCGCCACTCGTAGCTCTGGTCGTAGTAGGTGCAGCGCGTGTCGAGGCAGAGGTTGCCGCCGAGGGTGCCCATGTTGCGTAGCTGGGGCGTGGCGACCTGGATCGCCGCCTGCCACAGCCCGAGGTAGCGCTCGCGGACCGCCGGCTGGCGGACGATCTCGGCCAGCGTCAGCCCGGCGCCGAGCCGCAGGCCGTCGCCGTTCCGCACCTGCCGCAGCTCGTCGATCCCGCGCAGCGCGACCAGCGTGTGCGGGAGCTGTTGCCGCCGCTTCATGTTGGGCAGCAGGTCGGTTCCCCCGGCCAGCAGCATCGCGTCGGGACCCTCGCCGGCCAGCACGCGGGCCGCCTCCGCGAGCGTGCGCGGCGCGCGGTAGTCGAAGCGCGGCAGCCGCATCATGGCCGGGGCACCGCGTCGAGCTTGGCCGCCGGCTTGCGCTCCGGCCGGTTGACGGCGTTGCCGTCGCCACCCTCCCACGGCGGCGGGACGATCAGCGGGTCCGGCCACGGGATCGCGGGGAACCCCGCCGGCCCGACCCGGCCGGAGCCGCCCTTGGCCCGGTCGGCGAGCGCGCGCAGCACCTTGTCCGGCGTGATCGGCACCTCGTCGATCCGCACGCCGGCGGCGTCGTACACCGCGTTCGCCACCGCCGGCATGATCGGCAACAGCGGCCCCTGCCCGACCTCCTTGGCGCCGAACGGGCCGTTCGGGTCGGGGTCCTCGACGATCTCGGTCACGACCGGGGGCATGTCGTGCGTCGTCGGGCTCTTGTATTCGAGCAGCGAGGGGAACTTGTGGACGAGCGCGCCCGACAGCTTGTGCGGCAGGCGGCGGAAGACCTGCTCTTCCATCAGCGCCTCGCCCAGCCCCATGTAGACGCTGCCCTCGATCTGGCCCCGCGCCAGCACGGGGTTGATCGTCCGGCCGAGGTCGTGCGCGATCCACACCTTGGACACCGTGACCCAGCCCGTGACACGGTCGACCTCGACCTCGACGACGGCCGCGGAGTACGAGTAGGCCGCCGATGGCCCGACGCCCCCGGCCTTGAAGCGCGCCGCCGAGCGCGGCGGCGTGTACGACCCGGTGGAGCCGAGCGTGCCGTGGAGCTGCTCGGCGCGCTCGACCGCCTCGCGCCAGCTCAGCCCCTTGGCCGGGTCGCTCGCGTCGAACACGCGGCGCTCGGCGAACACCAGCCGATCGGCCGGCACGTCGAGCGCCCGCGCCGCGGCCTCGGCCACCAAGAGCCGCGCCCGCTCGGCGGCCTGGATCGCGGCGTTGCCCATCATCAGCGTCACGCGGCTCGAGTACGAGCCGAGGTCGACGGGCGTCAGGTCCGTGTCGCCCGTCACGCAGCGGATGTCGTAAGGGTCGAGACCGAGCACCTCGGAGACGATCGCCGCCAGCACGTCGTCCGAGCCCTGGCCGATCTCGGTCGCGCCGCAGAACACCGTCACGCCGCCCGAGCGGTCGAGCCGGAGCTGCACCCCGGAATGCGGCATCGCGTTCCAGTAGATCGGCAGGGCCGCGCCCGACAGGTACGAGCCGCAGGCCAGGCCCACGCCGCGCCCGGGCGGCAGCTTGCGGTGCTTGTCCCGCCAGCCGGAGAGCGCGACCACCCGGCGGATGCACTCGGCCAGGCCGATGCTGCCGATCTTCAGGTAGTTGGCCGTCGTCGCCCCCGCCCGCTCGACGATCCGCAGGCGCATCTCGGCCGGGTCGAGCGCCAGGGCTTCCGCGATCTTGTCGAGCTGGATCTCCTGCCCGAAGCGGGGCTGCGGCGTGCCATGGCCGCGCTTCGGCCCGCAGGGCGGCTTGTTGGTGAAGACGCGGCAGCCCTCGAAGCGGTAGCGCGGCACGTGGTAGGTGACGGTCTGCAGCGCGCCGGTGTAGAGCAGGCTGGCCACGCCGTAGGAGCCGTAGCCGCCCCCGTCGAGCAGCGTCTCGAGGTGCATCCCGGTGATCGTCCCGTCGCGCTTCACTCCGGTGCGGAACCGCATCAGCACCGGGTGGCGCCCGCGGTGCGCGTAGAACACCTCCTCGCGCGTGAGGCAGATCTTGACCGGCCGCCCGAGCACGAGCGCCGCCTTGCAGACCACGATCTCGTGATTGAAGATGTCGCTCTTGCCGCCGAACCCGCCGCCGTTGGGGCAGGCGATGACGCGGATGTGCGCCGCCGGGAGCTGCAGCACTTTGGCCAGTGCGCGGTGGACGTAGTGCGGGGTCTGCGTGCTCGACCACAGCGTCAGCTTGCCGTCGCGGTCCACGGCTCCCACGGCGGCGTGCTGCTCGATCGCGAGGTGGGTGTTGCCCTCGTAGAAGAAGGTGTCGTCGAACACCTGCTCCGCTTCGGCCAGCGCCTCGTCCACGTCGCCGAAGGCGAACGCGACGCGCTTGTGGATGTTGCCCTCCTCGCCGTAGTCGTGGATCCTCGGCTCGGCGTGGCCCAGCGCCTCCTCCGGCGTCGCGATCGTGCGCAGCGGCTCGTAGTCGACGTCGACGAGCGCGAGTGCGTCCGTCGCCGTCAGCTCGTCCGCGGCGACCACGGCCGCGACGGGATCCCCGACGTAGCGCACGCGCTCGGGGCACAGCGCGTGCTCGTCCTGGCTCACGGGCAGGATGCCGAACTCGATCGGCAAGTCCCGGCCGGTCAGCACCAGCCGCACGCCGGGATGGGCCGCCGCGCGCGCGACATCCAGCCGTGCGATGCGCGCATGGGGCAGGGGCGAGCGCAGCAGCTTGCAGTGCAGCATCCGCGGCAGCACGACGTCGTCGGCGAAGATCGTCTGGCCCGTGACCTTGGCCCGCCCGTCGACGCGCCGCCGCTCGCGGCCGATGACGCGGAACGGCCGCCCGGGAGCGGTCACCGCTCGGCCTCGCCGCGCGCCATGCGCAGCACCGCGTTCTCGACCGACTCGATGATCTGGTGGTAGCCGGTACAGCGACAGAGGTTGCCCGACAACGCCTCGCGGATCCGTTCGCGCGACGGCCGGGGCTCGCGGTCGAGCAGCGCCTTGGCCGTCACCAGGATGCCCGGCGTGCAGTAGCCGCACTGCGCGCCTCCGAGGTCGGCGAACGCCGCTTGCAGCGGGTGCAGGCCGCCATCCCGCTCGAGCCCCTCGACCGTCGTGATCTCGCACCCCTCGCATTCGAGCGCGAGGCGGAGACAGGACAGGACGGGCTCGCCGTCGAGCAGCACCGCGCAGGCGCCGCACTCCCCCAGCTCGCAGCCGTGCTTCGTGCCGGTCAGGCCGGCGTCCTCGCGCAGGACCTCGAGCAGCGTCTTGTACGGCGCGAACGCCAGGTCGCGCTGCTCGCCGTTGATCGAGAACGTGCGCTGGACCGCGCGGCAGCCGGCCGCCACGCTGCCGTCGTCCGGGCTCACCCGGCGTCTCCGGAATCGCCGCCGGAGGCGGCCGGCGGCGGGGGTGCCCCGCCGCCCCGTCCCCGGCGCGAGCGGCGCCGGCGGCGGCGCCGCGGGCGATCGGCCTCCGGACGGATCTCGGACTCCCCGTCCTGGGCGGTCGCGGGGCGGGAGTGCGGCGTCGCCAGGGCCACGCCGCCGTAGGCACGATCGTCCCCCTCCTCCCCGGGCGTGTCCGGGGCCGCGGGCAGGGCGGCGAAGAAGTAGGCGTCGTCCCACACCGGCGGCAGGTCGCGCTTGCGCTCGACCGCCGGCGGATTCGCCGGGGGTGTCGCCGCCGCCGCGCGCTCGACCACGGCCGCGCCGGCCGCCGCGCTCCGCTCGACCGCGTCGGGCTGCGCTCCGCGCGAGCCGCGGCCGCGGCCGCGCCGCGAGCGCCGCCGCGGCCGGGCGTCGTCGCTGCGGGCCGGCGCGGCCGGCTGCGGCGCGGCCGGCTCGCGCCCGGCGGCATCGCGCCAGAACCGCGCGGACTCGGCGAACTCCGCACCCCAGCGATCGGCCAGCACGTCGAGCATCCACAGCGCGTCGGCCAGGCACTCGCGTCGCAGGATCGCGCGCTTGACGCCGCGGCGCAGCCGGCGGACCGGCACCATGCGGAACAGCGAGCCGAGGGTCTGCTGGCAGTACTCCTGCTCGCGCCGCGGAAGCCGCAGGCGGAGCCCGAGCGGCTGCAGCCGCGCGTCGATCCGCTGCCGGAAGTCGGCGCCGGGGGGCGACTCGAACCGCTTGCCGGGCTGCCAGCCCAGCTCCGCCGCCAGCCCCGGCAGCAGCAGGCAGGCGAAGATCTCGCCCGCGCGGATCGCGCGACCGTCGGTGGCGCGGAGCGAGTCCATCCGCGCCAGCAAGTCGAGCGTCAGCTCGAACCCGCCGTCGGGTGCTTTTCCGTTGACCTCGGGGAGGACCACCGCGAGCACCCCGGTCTCCCGCATCAGCTCGAACGAGCGGCGAGCCGCGCCTCCCCGGCACATCCGGTTGATCTCCTCGAGCACCCGCGGCGTGGCCGCCCGCGAGATCTCCTCCCGCGTGCGGATCAGCGCCGCGAGCGTCTGCGGCTCGATCTCGAAGTCGAGCCGCGCCGCGAACTTGATCGCCCGCAGGCAGCGGATCGGGTCCTCGCGGAAGCGCGTCACGGGATCGCCGATGCAGCGCACCAGCCGCCGGCGGAGATCGCCCAGCCCGTCGGCGTGGTCGAGCACCGTGCCGTCGCGCAGGTCGTAGAACAGCGAGTTGATGGTGAAATCGCGACGGAGCGCGTCCTCCTCGGCCGTGCCGAAGATGTTGTCGTCACGCACCAACAGGTCGCTGCGCTCCGGGTCCTCGGTCGCGTCGTCGCGGGCGCGGAAGGTCGCGACCTCGATGATCTTCCCGTTCTGGAAGTAGATGTGCGCCAGGCGGAAGCGGCGGCCGATGATCCGGCAGTTGCGGAACAGCCGCTTGACCTGGCGCGGCGTGGCCGAGGTGCCGACGTCGAAGTCCTTGGGCTTGAGATCCAGCAGCAGGTCGCGGACGCAACCGCCCACGAGGTAGGCCGTGCAGTCGAAGCGGTTCAGCCGCTGGACGATCTTGACCGCCTCGGGATCGAGATCGACTTCGGGGATCGGTCGATGGACGACGCGCGGGCCGTGGTGGACCGCGGGTCGCGGCGCCGGCTCCGCCGCGGCGGCGCCCGCCGCCGTCTCGGACTGTTGCTTTCTCCCGCGCTTTCCCCCGAGCAACTCCCGGATTCGCTTCAGCATTGCGTGGGTCTGGTACTCCTTCGATCGCCGGCTCGTGGTCGGTCAGGACCCGAGCCGCATCCGCGTCGGGGGGCCGCCCCCATCATAGCATCCGGCGCTTCACACCCGGACGCCGGCCCGCGCCCGCGGAGTCGGCGGCCGGCCCGAACTCGAAGGGCGGATCTCCCGCGCTCGCGGTCGGAGGAGGGTGGGCGTCACCCCCGGCGTCCGTCGTCTTGCCGGCGCCGGAGCGAGCGACTATCCTGCCGCGCGGCGATGGACGCCGCGCAGATCATCGCCTGTCTGAACGCGCTCGGCGTCGGCGAGCGGGAGACGGTGCGCGCGAGACTCAGCGAGGCGCGGGAGGCCTGTCGCAGGCTCGAGCCCGAGCTGGCGCTGAAGCTGGACGAGGCCGAACGGGCCCTCGCCACCGCCGATCTGCGGACCTTCCGCAAGCGGGTCGAGACGGTGATCGCCCGGCTCGGCCACCTCAAGTAGCGCCGGTCACGGCGGCGGAGGCGCGATGACCTGGGCCGAAGGCGGCGAGCTGGCCCTGCAGCTGGCGCTGGGGATCTCCCTCGCGGCCGCGGCCGGGCTGCGCACCTTCCTGCCGCTGTTCGTCGTCGGCGTCGCGGGACGGCTGGGGCTCGTGGTGCTGGCCGACCGCTTCGCGTGGCTGGCCGGCACGCCGGCGCTGACCATCTTCGGCGTGGCGATCGTCGTCGAGTTCTTGGGGGACAAGGTGGCGGGCGTCGACCACGCGCTCGACGTGGCCGGTTCCGTCCTCAAGCCGTGCGCCGGCGCGCTCCTCGCGGCGAGCGTGCTGACGGACTGGAGCCCGCTCGCCCTGACGGTCGCGTCGATCCTGGCGGGCGGCGGCGCGGCGGCCGCGGTGCACGTCGGCAAGGCCAAGCTGCGCCTGGTTTCGAGCGCCGCGACCGGCGGTCTGGGAAACCCGCTCCTGTCCGTCACCGAGGATGTCGGGGCGCTCGCCGGCTCGGTGCTGGCGATCGTCGCGCCGCTCTTGGTCCTGGTCGCCGTGCTGCTCGCCGCGGCGCTGACCGCACTCGTGCTGGCCCGCCGCCGCCGGGCCCGAGGCCCCGCCGGACCGGGCTACTCGTCGCCGTAGGCGATCTCCATCCGGCGGATGCGCCACCCCGCGGCGGCCAGGGCGAGCGCGGCGAAGACGAACAGCCCCGGCACGGCGAGCCAGGGCGACACCGGGTCGGCCACGAGCGCGAACAGCCCCTCGTCGATCCGCAGCGGCAGGAGCGAGTTCAGGTAGAACACCACGCTCACCTTCTTCAGCAGGGCGGGCAGGTAGGGGTTCGCCCACTCCAGCGCCCAGAACAGCAGCGCGGGCACGATCAGGTTGCGCAGGAGCAGCCCGATCGACAGGAGCACGGCGCCGTAGCCGACGCACGCCAAGAGCGTGATCGCGACGTAGCTCCAGAGCTGGGCCGAGCCCGGGCCGACGAGCAGGTGGCGCACGCCGTCGATCCCGAGATGGGCGTGGAGCAGGAACATCGAGCCGACCGTCGAGGCCGTGAACAGCAGGGTCGCTCCCAGCCAGCCCGCGACGAACTTGCCGATGACGAGCACCTCCCGCCGGATCGGGGTCAGGAAGTAGTAGTGCAGGCTGCGGTCCAGCACCTCGCCGCGGATCAGGTTCATGAAGATCCAGACGCAACCGGCGTAGAGCACGAAGCGCAGGATGAACTGGTAGACCAGGGCGTAGACCATGGCCGCCCCCTCCGCCGTGTCCATCTCGTCGGCCGCGGTGACGAACAGCCGCACCACCTGCAGCACGCCGACGACGATCAGCGGCAGCGCCGCGAGCAAGTACAGCGGCAGCGCCCGGCCGCGCAGCAGGTTCCGCGGGGTCTCGTGGCGAGCCACCGCCCACACCTGTCCCAGCCGCGCGCTCATGCGTTCTGGTCCCGCAGCGTGCCGCCGATCAGGTACTGGTAGACCGCGTGCACGTCCTCGTCGGCGGGCGTGATGGCCTCGATCGCCAGGCCGCTGTCGAGCACGACGCGGTTGAGGCGCAGGAAGAAGCGGTCGGCGTTGCGGGTGCGGACCAGCAGCCCGCCGCCGTCCACGATGCGCGCCTCGACGACGCTGTCCATCTCGAACACGCGCGCGGCCAAGGCCGACGGCCGGTCGCAGCGGATCAGGATCTGCAGCGGGTGCTGCTCCATCTCGCCGCGCACGCCGCGGATCGAGCCCTCGGCGACGACGTACCCCTCGTTGAGCAGGATCACGTGGTCCGAGATCAGGTCGACCTCGTGCAGGATGTGGCTCGAGATCACGATGTGCCGGCCGCCGCCGGCCAGGCTCTGGAACAGGTGGATCATCTCGGCTCGCGCCATCGGATCGAGGCCGTTCAGCGGCTCGTCGAGGATCAGCACCGTCGGGTCGTGGACGATCGCCTGCGCCAGCCGGATCCGCTGCCGCATGCCCTTGCTGTAGCCGGCGACCCGCCGCCGCGCCGCCTCGGTCAACCCCACGCGCTCGATCGCGCGCTCGGCGAGCCGGTTCGCCTCGTCCCGCGCTCGCCCCTGGGCCAGCAGGTAGAAGCGCACGAACTCGGCGCCGGTCAGGCCCTTGGGAAACGCGTCGACCTGGGTGCAGTAGCCCACGTTGTGGAACAGCCGCTCGGGATCGTCGGTCGGAATGCCCAGCACGCGGATCGTGCCCTCGGTCGGCTGCAACAGGCCGGTCACCAGGTTCATCAGCGTCGTCTTGCCCGATCCGTTGGGTCCGACGAGGCTCGTGATCCCGGGCGGGATGGCGAGCGTCACGCGGTTGACGCCCAGCACCTCGCCGTAGAACTTGGAGACGCCGTCGAACACGATGCTGCGCCCGGGGTCGGTCACGAGCGCACCACCTCGTAGGCGCGGACCTTGCGCTGCAGCAGCCCGACGCAGATCGCGCAGACCACGAGCAGCGAGAGCCAGGCCGCCGGCAGCGGGACCGCGGCCGGGCCGAGGTCGACCCCGAACAGCGCGCTCCACACGACGCGCAGCATGCCGCCGACGTCGAACAGGCTGCCCCAGCGGGTCCGCAGCGTGAGGTTCAGGATCCCGGCGAAGCCGGCGCCGACGACGAAGATGAAGAACAGCCCGAGCCGCGCCACCGGCCGCCACTTGACGTAGGCCGAGACCGACAGGCTGACCAGGGTCATCACCGCGATCCAGATCCACCACGCGAGCAGGATCGCGACCCCGGTGCGCGCGTGGTCGACGAGCCAGCGGCCGCCCGCGAGGTAGGCCTTGAGCAGGAACAGCAGCAGGCCCGGGACCCAGGTCACGGTCGAGACCAGCACGATCAGCACCGCCGACTTGCCCCGCAGGTACTCCCAGCGGTCGAGCGGCCGGCAGAAGTAGAGCGGGAGGGCGTTGTTGCGGATGTCCGACGAGATCAGCACCGGCCCGATGAGGAACACGAGGAAGAAGGCGAGGATCGCCTGCGGCAGCATGAAGCCGTAGAAGAAGCGGTCGGCGGTCCAGGAGAAGAAGCCGGGCGTTCCGCTGGCGCCGATCTGCTCGAAGAAGGTCCGCAGGAACGTCACGTTGTACGGCAGGTAGATCCAGCACGCCCACAGCAGCGGGTTGACCAGGCACAGGACGATGTAGGCGAACAGCAGCCGCGTGCGCAGCACCTCGCGGATCGCATAGCGCGGGAGCACGCGCCAGCGGCTCCGCTCCGGCGTCAGCGGGCCGCGGTACGGGCGGTAGCGGCGCTCGAAGACGGCCACGCGCCTAGCTCCGGCCGGCGCCGGCGCCGCCGCGGGGCGCGTCCATCGCCTTGAGGAAGATGTCCTGCAGCGAATCGCGTTTGTAGTCGAGGCGCCGGATCTGGATCTCGCGCGACGCGGCGATCTCGTACAGCTGGCGGATCTCGATGCGCTCCGGCAGCACGAGCTTGATCCGGCGCGGGCCGACCCGGGCGTAGTCGCAGCCCAGCCGGCCGACGTCCTCGGCGAACGCGCCGTCGTCGCCCGCGGTCTCGATCTCGATGAACTTGCGGTTGGCCTGCCGCTCCTGCTCCAGGTTGCAGGAGTGCGCGATGCGGCCGTCCTTGAGGATCAGCACGTCGTCGCAGCACTCCTCGACGTCCCGCAGCAGGTGGGACGAGATCACGATGTGCACGCTGCCGCTGTCGCGGATCTCGCGGATCATCTCGATCATCCGCCGCCGGTGCGGCGGATCGAGGCCGTTCGTCGGCTCGTCGAGCAGCAAGAGCTTCGGCCCGTGGACGATCGCCTGGGCCAGCTTGCACAGCTGCTTCATCCCGAGCGAGTAGGTCTGGATCTCGCGGTAGCGCGCCTCGCCCAGGCCGACGTAGTAGAGCGCCTCGTGGGCGCGCTCCAGCGCCGGCCGGGGAGGCAGGCCGCTCAGCTCGGCCATCAGCCGCACCAATCGCACCGCCGACATCCCGGCGACGAACGCGTCGTTCTCCGGCATGTAGCCGACCAGGCCGCGGATCGGCTTGGCCTCGCTGCGGATGTCGCGGCCGAGGATCCGCGCCGTTCCGGTCTGCGGCGCGTGGAACCCGAGCAGCGTGTGCAACAGCGTCGTCTTGCCGGCGCCGTTCGGCCCGAGCAGGCCGACGGAGCGACCGGAGAACGCCCCGCACAGGTCGTCCAGGATCGTCCGGCGCCCGAAGCGGACGCCGAGGTGGTCGAGTTCGATGACGGCGGTCATGGGCGCGGGGCGTCGCCTCCCGACCCGGCGTCGGAGGTCACGGCCTGCACCAGGGATTGTTGCATGGCCAGGAAGCCGCCGAAACCGGAGAGCGAGCTGAGGCCCGAGGAGAGCAGCCCGCCCTCGCTCGTCGCCACGACGCGGATCCGGTCCGGCTCGCCGTAGATCAGCACCAGCCCCGGCGCCGACTCCTCGGACAGCGCGGACAGCAGCCACGGCTCCGCGCCGGGGGCCTCGGCCATCGCCTGCAGCGCCCCCGAAAGCGGCCCGACGATCGGCGCCAGGTCGTGGTACAGGACGCCCGAGAAGTTGACCCGGCGATCGTGCGGCAGCCGGGCGCGGAACCCGGGCGAGCTCAGCAGGTCGAGGCCGAGAGCCCGAGTCTGCAGCGCCCGGTCGAGCAGCGCGCGCGAGGGCGCGACGATCGCGTAGCCGTCGTCGAACACCACGTGGGCCTCGATCCCGGTGTCGAGCGAAGTGATCCGCAGGGTGTCGCGTCCCGCCAGCTCCCCGCGCTCGAGCGTGATGCCGCGCGCGCCGTGCGCCTCGAACTCGCGGTTCGCCCGCTGCACGAGCCGTTCGATCGTGCGCTGCAGGCCGGCGGGATCGTAGACCTCGACGATCAGCTTCCACGAGGGCTTGGGGAGCACCGGGCCGTCGAGCGCCAGCGCGAACTCGCCGCCCAGCGGCGCCGCGATGTCGCGCCGCACGTCGATCTCGTGCTCCTGCTCGAACTCGGCCAGCCCCTGGCGGAATCCGGCGTCGTCGGCCCCGAACAGGCCGCACAGCTCGTCGACCAGCGTGCCCAGGTCCTGCATCGCGAAGGCCACGACGAAGTTCGCGTCGGGGCTGACGTAGCCGAGTGATCCGAGCGGCGCGGGTGCGGCGAGCCAGGCCGCCAGGCGCCGTCGCGGCTGGTTGAAGATCAGGTCGGCCCGGCTCTCGTTCCGCTCGTCGATCGAGCGTCGCTCGGCGACGAGGTGCTGCACGTCGGCGAAGCCCAGCGCCTCGAGATCGGGATCGGCGCCGCCGCTGTGGAGGATCGTCTCCAGGTCCACGCCGACGAGCCACTCCACCCCCGCGGCGTAGCGCTCGGCGAGGCGGGCGTGGAACGTGGAGCCGGCCAGCCCGCGGAGCTGGCGCTTCCGGATCGAGTCCAGCACCCGCAGCGTCTGGAACGACGGCGAGACGGCGAGCAGCCCGTCCTCGACCCAGAAGAACATCGCATCCGGGCGATCCGTCGCAGGAGTGGCCGGCAGGGCGCCCTCGATCCGCTCGAGCCACGCCGCCGCCTCGCCGCCGGAGTCGAGCCGCGCCAGGTCGGCCTCGATCAGGTCGAACAGCCGCCGTGGCTCGCTGACGCGGGCCAAAAACAGCGGCTGCTGCAGCGCTTCGCCGCTGAGCGGCACGGTCAGCAGGATCTCGCCGCCGAGCGGGTCGCCGTAGGCGCGGATCCGCTCGAAGATGCCGTCGAGCTGGGCGGTGTGGCCCTCGTCCACCTGGCGCTGCCACCACTCGGCCAGGATCGGGTTCGCGGCCACGCGCGAGCGCAGGATCCCCCACGCCTCCGCCAGGCCGTTCGAGACGTTGGGCATCCCGACGTAGACGACCGTGTCGGCGGGCGTCAGATCGAGCAGGTCGGTCTCGTAGCGCAGCCCCGGGCGCAGCACGCGGTCCATCTCGCGGCCCAGCGCCCGCACCTCGCGCAGCAGCGCCACGTACTGCTCGCGCTTGCGGCTCCAGGCGATCTCGTCCTCGATCGGGATCGACTCCAGCGAATCGCGGGTCGTCGCCTGCTGGCCCGGCTCGAGCCGGGTGTCGCCGGCGCCCTGCCGCACCTCGACCTCGCCCTCGATCACCGAGACGCGCGAACCGTTGGCGCCGTGGTTGACCGCGAACACGGTGCCGGTGACGGCGACCGTGCACTCGTCCGTTCCGACGAACAGCTTCCCCGCTCCCTGGTCCGCAGCCTCGACGATGATGCTCCCGCGCTCGAGATCGAGCAGGTCGTCGTCGGCGCGTCCGGGCAGCAGGTAGTTGCGCTTCCGCACGCCCAGCTCGGAGCGGTCGCGCATCTCGACCTGGGAGCCGTCCGGCAGGCGCAGCAGCGCCGCCGAGTCCTTGGCCGTGCGGATGCCCTCGCCGGCCTCGAGCTCGACCGTCTGGCCCGGCGTCAGCGGCACCGTTCCCTGGCCGGTGACGCGGAACAGCTCGCCCTCGACCGACTCGACGCGGACGAAGCCGCCGGACTCGAACGACAAGAGCTCGGTGCGGAAGCTGAAGCCGACGACGGCGAGGAAGATCACGGCCGCGGCCGCCACGCGCCAGCCGAGCCGCGAGCCCAGGCTCGATCCGCCGGTCCCGGCGGCCCGGGCGGGCCGGCGGGCCGTCCCGCGCTCGTGGTTCAACACCCGGCGGCACGGCACGCACTCGCCGAGATGGTCCTTCACCAAGAGCGCCCGCGCCGGTCCCAGCTCGTCGCGCAAGTACGGGCCGATCAGCCGCTGGAAGTCGGCGCAGGAGCGGATCTCGTGACGCTCGCCGTCTTGGTGCTGCAGGCGTTGCCAGACCCGTTCCGTCGCCTCCCGCGCCTGCCCGGGGTCGAGCTCCGAGCGGCGAATCTGCTCCAGCGCTCCGTCCAGGGTCCGGTCCAGCTCGTTCTCGCGTCCGTTCATCGTCGATCTCCGGGGCGAGCGCCGATCGCCTCGCGCAGGTGGCCGCGTGTCCGGTGCAGGATCACGCCCACCGTGCTGCGCGAGGTGCCGAGCATCGCAGCGATCTCGTGGTTGTCGTAGCCTTCGAAGTAGCGCAGGGCGAAGATCTCGGCCGAGCGGGGGCTGAGCGTCGCCAGCACGCGGCGCACGCGGTCGTGCAGCTCCCGCGCGTCCTGCAGGCCCCCCGGGCCGTCCTCGTCCGCGACCGCGAGCGTGCGCTCGACGTCGTCGAGCGGGGTCGCTCGCGCCGCCTGGCGCGAGCGCAGCACGTCGAGCCCGGCGTTGATCGCCGCGCGGTGCAGGTAGGACGCGGGGTGCTCTCCCAGGCCCGCGCCGCTCTCGCGCCGGACCAGGCGGAGGAAGACCGTCTGCAGCACGTCCTCCGCGTCCTGGGCGCTGCCCGTGACCCGATACGCCGCCGACAGCACGCCCGGCGCGTGCCGGCGGAAGACCTGCTCGAGATCGTCGGGGGGGCGGGTCGGTTGGACCGCGGCCTGGAACATCGGGCGCTCCTCGTTTCGGTCGCTCACCATAGAGAACGGTCCTTTCGGGGCGTGATTAACGGCCGGGACGCACAAAGGCGGACCGATCATTATCCACCCGCGGTGCTCCACGGCGAAACTCCCGGAGAATCAACGCTTTGCGCCCCGCGGCCCCGGTCCGGCCCCGCCGGCTCGGCTATCCTTTGGGGAGGCATGCGAGTCCGCGAGCGGTGGACGGCGGCCGCCGTCCAGATGACCTCGACCGCCGACGTCGGCCGGAACGTCGCGCGGGCGGCGGCGCTCGTGCGCGGCGCGAGGAACGCCGGGGCGGACCTGGTCGCGCTGCCCGAGAACTTCGCCTATCTGCGGACCGAGGGGGACGCCGCGCCGTTCCGCACGGCGCTCGACGGCGACGTGGTGGCCGAGCTGGGCGGGCTGGCGCGCGAGCTGCGCTGCCACCTGCTGCTCGGCTCGCTCCCGGAGCGCATCCGCGGCAAGCCGAAGGTCTACAACACGTCGGTGCTGCTCGGGCCTCGCGGCGAGCGCGTCGCCGTCTACCGCAAGCTGCACCTGTTCGACGTGCGGATCCGCGGCGGCGTCGAGCTGATCGAATCGCAGAACGTCGCCCCCGGCGGCCGCGTGGTGGTCGCCGAGACGCCGCTCGGGGGCCTCGGGCTGTCGATCTGCTACGACCTGCGCTTTCCGGAGCTGTACCGCAGCCTGACGCGCCGCGGGGCCCAGGTGCTGTTCGTGCCGGCCGCCTTCACCGCTTTCACCGGGCCCCACCACTGGCTTCCGCTGCTCCGCGCCCGCGCGATCGAGAACCAGGCGTGGGTGATCGCGCCGGCCCAGGTCGGCCGGCACAACCCGACGCGAGCCTCGCACGGCGAGACGGTCATCGTCGATCCGTGGGGACGGGTCGTCGCGCGCAAGGCCCGCGGCGAGGGCTGGGTCACGGCGCGGATCGACCTCGCCGAGCAGCGGCGCATCCGCCGCGGCCTGCCCTGCCTCGATCACGTGCGGCGCGATCTGTTTCGCGACGCGTGAGCGGGAGGGCCTTCGCAGCCGCGGCCGTGCGGCGCCCGGCCGTGAGCCGCGCCAGCCCCGATCGCGGCGCGGCGGCGGCAGGTCAACGCACCTGGCCCGGGAGGCCCAGCAGCGCCGGCAGGTGCCGCAGCTCGCGGATGCGGGGGGTGTCGCTCTCGCCGTGAAAGCCGTGCCGATCGACCAGGACCGGAGCGACGCCGGCCGCGCGGGCGCCGGCGACGTCGATGCGCGGGATGTCGCCCACGTACACGCAGTTCTGCGGCGCGAGCTTCAGCCGCCCGAGGGCGATGCGGAAGATCTCCGGGTCCGGCTTGCGCGCGCCGACCAGCTGGGAGTCGACGACCGTCTCGAACAGTCCCGCGTAGCCCGCGACGTCGAGGTCGCGCGAGACCTGCCCCTCGGCGTTGCTCACCACCGCGACGCGCATCCCCGCCTGCCGCACCCGCGAGACGGTCGCCGGCCCTCCGGGGGCGGCGACGGTCCACAGCCCCACGCGCTGGTGCGCCTCCCACAGCGTGTCCACGATCCGGTCCTGCCGAGCGATCGGGACGCCGACACGCCCCAGCACCAGCAGGAAGAAATCGCGCCAGCCCAGCGCCGGCTCGCTCTCTCCGCCGCGGTCGATCTCGAGACGGGCCCGGGCCTCCACCCGCGCCAGGTCTTCTTCGGTGACGTCGATCTCGTTGCCGGAGAGCACCCGACGCAGGTAGGCGAAGTCGAGGTCGAGCAGCACCCCGCCGGCGTCGAACAGCACCGCGTCGACGCGTGCGGGCAGGTTCCGGGCGGCGACTGCCGGCTGCGGGACCGGACCGGTGGAGGAGCCGTCGTTCACCGGGCAACGATAGCCCAGCGCGATCCGGCGGGATACTCCGCTCCCGGCCTGCGACCGCGGTCGTTGCGGCCCACGCCAACACCCGCCACGGCGCCGCGGCCGCGCCCGCAGATCGGTCGTCTTCGACCCTCACCCGCAATTCCCCTCCGGGCAGCGCGTCCTCTGGGTGACCGGCGGCGCCGGCCGCGCCGACGACCAGGCCCGGGTGAACCCAGTTTGCTGCGGCGAGAGCACGCCGCCCGGGGTGGACGGGGCCTGCTGCCGTCAGTGTCGCCGAGAGCAGGCGGCGTCACGCGCGGGCGGCAATCAGCACGGCACGGCGGGCGTCCGGTCGGAGCCGAGGGGCGCGACCCCGCTGCAATTGACGGCGGTGATCACGTAGTACAGCACCTCGCCCGGCGCGGGCACCAGACCGTCGTCCGGTGTCGTCGGGGTCGGCAGTCCCGTGATGAAGCAGACCAGGTCCGAGGCGTCGTGCAGCGTGCCGCGATAGACGTCGTAACTCGTCGCCTCCGGGCGCGGATCCCAGGTGAGAACCGCCACCGCCGGCGTCGAGCGACCCAGCAGCAAGCTCGACACCTCCAGCGGAACGGGCGGGGCGACGTTCGTGCACTCGTCCGGGCCCTCGCCGCAGCTGTCGAGCGTGCAGGAGTCGCCGTCATCGCACGGATCGATCCCGTCGACACACGCGTTGAGCTGGCAGCTCTCGGGACCGTTGCAGAACTGGCCGTCGTCGCAGTCGCCGTTCACCGTGCATTGCACGCAGTCGATCACCACCAGGTCGTCGATCGCGGCCTCGATGACCGAGCCGTTTCCCAGGTCGGCGGCGACGAAGCGCAGGTAGACCTGCGACGTGGGAGTCACCAGGTCCGCCACGCGGAAGCGGTGGAAGAACCAGCCGCCCGAGACCTCGGGGCCCGTCGGGCCGACGACCTCGACGTTGGTCCAGCTCGTGCCGTTGTTCGAGACGTCGATCGTGAAGACGTCCTGGTTGGGAAAGCTCCCGGCGTCGTTCGAGTACCAGCGCCAGTAGCCGATGCTGGGATCGACGAACGCCGTGAGGTTGAGCGGCGGAGTGCGCACCGTCGTCTTCCCGCCGTCGACGTCGGCCGCGCCGAGCGCGCCGCCCGGGGTTCCCTGGCCGGTCACGAAGCAGGTCGTGCCGCCCGGCGTATGGTCGTCCTCGGGCTGGGCGGCGGTCCCGACCGGATCCACCCGGACCCACACGCCACCCGTGGCCCCGTCGCCGATCGCGCCGACCGTCCAGCCCTGGTCGGTCTCGAGGTCGAACAGCACGTCGCACTCGTCGATCAGGCCGTCGGAGTTGCAGTCCTCGGCGCCGGCTGCCGCGTCGCACTCGTCGGGGAGGACGTTGCCGTTGCAGTCGCTGCTCGCCCCGCCGGCGATGTCGCAGACGTCGGGGGCGCCGTTGCCGTTGCAGTCCGGCTCGCACTCGTCGGGGAGGGCGTTGCCGTTGCAGTCGCCGCTCGTCCCCCCGGCGATGTCGCAGCCGTCGGCCGTGCCGTTGCCGTTGCAGTCCGGCTCGCACTCGTCGGGAACGGCGTTCGCGTTGCAGTCGGTGCTCGTTGCCCCGGCGTCGATCGAGTCGTGGACGCCGTTTTGGTTGCAGTCCCCGACGCGGAGGAAGTAGACGTCCTGCTCGCCGTTGAAGGTCGCGGAATAGGCCACCGCCCCGCCGGCGAGGTCCGAGACCATGTGGTAGTAGTCGCCGATCTTGTTCTGCTGCGGGTGGCCGACGAGCGAGTTGAACGGGGGACTGACGGCCAGGCCTCCCGACCAGGTGACGCCCCCGTCCGTGGAGTAGGCGTGGTACAGCTCCGAGTTCTCGGCGCTCGGGTCCTGGCGCGTGTCGTTCCACACCGCGTCGATCCGCCCATTCGGCGCCACGGACATCGTGCCGAACCACTGGTGCGCGCCACCGACCGGGGTCTCGTCGTTGACCCTGAGCGGCGCGCTCCAGGTCAGGCCCCCGTCCAGGCTGCGGATGAACATCACGTCGAGCGGGTCGGGTCCCGGCGGGTCGACCGAGGCCAGCGCGTAGACGTTTCCGTCCGTCGCCCCGCCCGAGCGATCCACGGCGACCCAGGCCTGACCGACGAGCCCCCCGGGATTGGGCGTGCCGGCGAACGGCGTCGTGCCCCCCAGGTCGATCCCGCTCGCCAGGTCGAACACCGGAACCTGGGCTGAGTTCACCGCATTGACCGAGCGCAGGACGAGATGCGAACTCTGGTCCAACGTCGCGCCGACGACGTAGACCTCGCCTCCGGGGCCGACGTCGACGGTGCCCCACTTCGAATGCTCGGGCATGACGAACGGCCCTTCGTAGGTGAAACCGCCGTCCGTGGAGCGGGTGAAGTCCGTGCCCTCCGCGCAGCAGGTGAACTGCGAGTTCCAGATGCCGTAGAAGTGACCGTCGCCCGCTCCACCCGTGGTGTCGATGGTCATCCAGTTCTTGTCGCCGATCGGGGCCGAGATCGGTCCGATCCAGTTCACGCCGCCGTCGCCGGAGAGGAACACGTCGCCCGACGTGGACGAGCTGAGGCTGTAATAGAAGAAGGTCCCGGAGCTGTCCGCGGCGAGCACCGGATCGCTGCGGAACTGTCCCGGGTCGAGCACGCCGGGGAAAGTCCAGCTCAGGCCGCCGTCCGTGCTGTAGGCGTACCCGGCCTGGCGGAAGCTCGACGTGACCGTGTCGAACTGCCGCCAGCCGATGACGATCCGGTCGGGGTTCGTCGGATCGATCGCCATCGACGGCTCGTTCGCCGCGTCGCCGACGATGTTCTGGTTCTGGGCGTCGACGTTGACCTGGATGCTCTGGAGCAGTCCCCGGACGGCGATCCCCCGCGGCGAGGTCGGCTGGTCCTCGCGCCGGACGGGGAACAGCGGAGGGGCGACGGGGACCTCCTCGTGGCCGACCTCCGACACCGGCCCGGACGCGGGCCGTTCCTCGTGGCCGGCGTCCGGCTCGGCCTGCGGCCCCGTCGCGTGATCGATCGGGTGGGACAGCAAGACCAGCGCCGCCGCGACCGGCAGCATTCGCGACCAAGCACGTTGCGTCAACACCGGAACCCTCCTTCCCGGACCAGCACCATATACCCGGGGATCCGCGGTTCAACAAGGAGAAACGGCGACTCCAATCGGGTTTCGCCGCATCCGCTCCAGGCTCCCGACGGTGCACGGGAGTCGGTCGCGACCCAGGCCGATGCCGCGCCGGAACTGCCGGAACGTCCGACCCGATCGAGCCACGGGGCGTGGGACCAGGCGACGAGAGCGGCCCTCAGCCGATCTGTCGATCCGGGGGCGTGCCGCGGGCCACTCGCGACCGAGGGCGTCGTGTCGCCGCCTTGCGCGCTCGCTTGACGGAGGCACCGCTCACCGAGGCGCAGCTTGAACGGCCGCCTCGGAATCAGCACGGCACCGCGGCAGTGCGGTCGGAGCCGAGGGGCGCGACCCCGCTGCAGTTGACGGCCGTGACCACGTAGTACAAGACCGTGCCCGGCGTGGGCACCAGGCCGTCGTCCTCCACCGTCGTGCTCTCGAGCCCGGTCAGGAAGCAGATCAGGTCCGAAGCGTCGCGCAGCGTCCCGCGATAGACGTCGTAGCTCGTGGCTTCGGGCCGCGGATCCCACGTCAGGGCCGCCACCGCCGGCGTCGAGCGGCCCAGCAGGAGACCCGACACCTCCTGGGGAACGGGCGGGGCGACGTGCATGCACTGGTCGAGGATCTCGCCGCAGGTGTCGACCGTGCAGGCGTCGCTGTCATCGCACGGATCGGTCCCGGCGACGCAGGCTCCGGCCTGGCAGCTCTCCGCACCGTTGCAGAACGTGCCGTCGTCGCAGTCGACGCTTTGTTGACACTCCACGCAATCGACCAGCACCAGGTCGTCGATCGCGGCCTCGACGAGAGAGCCGCTGCCCAGGTCGGCAGCGACGAAGCGCAGGACGACCTGGGCCGTCGGTGTCAGCAGGTCCGCGACGCGGAAGCTGCGGAAGAACCAACCGCCCGAGACCTCGGGGCCCGCCGGGCCGACGATCTCCACGTTGGTCCAGCTCGCGCCGCCGTCGTTCGAGACGTCGATCGTGAGCACGTCCTCGTTGGGCGCGCCTCCCGTGCCGTTGGAGTACCAGCGCCAGTATCCGATGCTGGGATCGGCGAGCGCGGTGAGGTCGAACAGCGGGGTGAAGAGCGTCGTCTTGCCGCCGTCGACGTCGGCTTCGCCCAGGCCGCCGCCCGGAATCCCCTGGCCCGTCACGAAGCAGAAGGCACCGCCGGGCGTGTGGTCGTCCTCGGGCTGGGCGGCGGTCCCGACCGGATCCACCCGGACCCAGACGCCGGTCGTGGCCGTGTCGCCCGGCGCGCCGACCGTCCATCCCTCGTCGGTCTCGAGGTCGAGCAGCACGTCGCACTCGTCGAGCAGCCCGTCGACGTTGCAGTCCTGCGCGCCGCTCGCCACGTCGCACTCGTCGGGGACGGCGTTCGCGTTGCAGTCGCCGCCGCCCCCGCCGGCGATGTCGCAGCCGTCGGCCGTCCCGTTGCCGTTGCAGTCCGGCTCGCACTCGTCGGGGACGGCGTTCGCGTTGCAGTCGTCGCTGCCCCCGCCGGCGACGTCGATCGAGTCGTGGACGCCGTTTTGGTTGCAGTCCCCGACGCGGAGGAAGTAGACGTCCTGCTCGCCGTTGAAGGTCGCGGAGTAGGCCACCGCCCCGCCGGCGGTGTCCGAGACCATATGGTAGTAGTCGCCGATCTTGTTCTGCTGCGGGTGGCCGACGAGCGAGTTGAAGGGCGGACTGACGGCCAGGCCGGCCGACCACGTGACGCCGGCGTCCGTGGAGTAGGCGTAGTACAGCTCCGAGTTCTGCGCGCCGGGGTCGCTCCGGGTGTCGTTCCAGACCACGTCGATGCGTCCGTCGGGCGCCACGGACATCGTCCCGAACCACTGGTAGGCGGCGCCGCCCGGCGGCTCGTCGTTGACCCGCAGCGGTGCGCTCCAGGACAGCCCGCCGTTCTCGCTGCGGATGAACATCACGTCGAGCGGGTCGGATCCCGGCGGGTTGACCGAGCCCAGCACGTAGACGTTTCCGTCCGTCGCCCGGCCGGAGCGATCCACCGCGACCCAGACCTGGCCCAGGAGCCCTCCCGGATTGGGCGGTCCGCCGCTGCCGGTCGTGCCTCCCAGGTTGATGCCGCTCGCCAGGTCGAAGGTGGGGGATTGAGCCGCGTTCGCGGCGTTGGCCGACCGCAGGACGAGATGCGAACCCTGGTTCAGCGTGGCGCCGGCGACGTACACCTGCCCGCCGGGACCGACGTCGACGGTGCCCCACTTCGGATGCTGGGGCATGGCGAACGGCCCGTCGTAGCTGAAGCCCCCGTCGGTGGAGCGAGTGAAGTCCGTGCCGGCGGCGCAGCAGGTGAACTGCGAGTTCCAGATGCCGTAGAGGTGACCGTTGCCCGGGCTGCCCGTCGTGTCGATCGTCATCCAGTTCTTGTCACCGGCCGGCGCCGCGATCGGTCCCAGCCAGCTCGCACCGCCGTCGCCGGAGAGGAACATCTCGCCCGAGGTCGCGGAGCTCAGGCTGTAGTAGAAGAAGGTGCCGGAGCTGTCGGCGGCGAGCACCGGATCGCTGCGGAACTGTCCCGGGTCGAGCACGCCGGGGAAGGTCCAGCTCAGGCCGCCGTCCGTGCTGTAGGCGTACCCGGCCTGGCGGAAGTCCGACGCGACCGTGTCGAACTGCCGCCAGCCGATGACGATCCGGGCGGGGTCGGTCGGATCGATGGCGATCGAGGGCTCGTTCGCCGCGTCGCCGACGATGTTCTGGTTCTGGGCGTCGACGTTGACCTGGATGCTCTGGAGCAGTCCCCGGACGGCGATCCCCCGCGGCGAAGTCGGCTGGTCCTCGCGCCGGATGGGGAACGGCGGAGGCGCGACGGGGACCTCCTCGTGGCCGACCTCCGACACCGGCCCGGCCGCGGGCCGTTCCTCGTGGCCGGCGTCCGGCTCGACCTGCGGCCCGGTCGCGTGATCGATCGGGTGGGCCAGCAGGACCAGCGCCGCCGCGATCGGCAGGACTCGTGACCAGGCTCGTTGCGCCACCGGAATCCTCCTTCGGCTCGATTCGGATTGATACGAGATACCGGGGGATCGACGGCGCGGCAAGCAGCAAGTGGCCGCCCGGGGTTCGGGCCATCGGCGGGGCTACTTCGCCAGGGTCCCGAGGGACAGAGCCGGCACGCGCTCGAAGTGGCGCGTGTTTCGCGTCAGCAGGATGCCGTTTCTGGCGAGCACGATCCCGGCGATCAGGCTGTCGCCCATCCCGATCCCACCGCCGGCTCGCTCGAGGTCGCGGCGCACCTCGGCCGCACGGTCGGCCGCGTTGGCGTCGAGCGGAAGGCAAGGAAGCGCGGCCAGGAGATTCTCGATCAGCTTTTTCTGCTTGGCGAAGCGCGCCCCCGCCAACAACTCGAAGCGGTTGACCGCGGTGGTCACGAGGTGGCCGCGCTCGAGCTCGATCGCGATGCGGGCGTCGGCGGGAGCCTTTCCCTCGAGGTAATCGATCAAGACGTCCGTGTCGGCGACGATCACCGCCAGGACTCTCGCACCGCGTTCGTCGCTTCCCGGAGCTTCTCCGCCTCCCCCTTGCCGAGGGCGCCGCGGAGCAGGAGGGCCTGCCGCTTGCGGTCCTCCATGCGGTCCTGGGCTTCGAGGTATCCGTCGAGCGCCTCCTGCACCAGCTGGGAGAAGCCCTTGGCGCCCCGTCGCGCGGCCACCTCGAGAAGTCGCGCTCGCTGCTCGGCGGTGATCTCGATCGTCGTGCGCACGCACTCAACATACATGCATGTGCATGCCGAGTCAACCCGGAACCCATCAGGGCGTGGCAACGCCGACGCCGCCGGTGGTTTTCGCGCTCTCGATCGCGATCGCCGTGCGGAAGGCGGCGGCTCTCCTCGTGCCCGCATCGGGTGCGCGACTCGATTCATTCGAACGGCACGAGCTGGTTCATTCACTTTGGTGAATGAAGGGCCGGAAGGCACACCGCCGACGCGCGCGGCGTGTAGACCTGCCGCAGGTTCGTTCCGTGCGATGCTGAGGTCGAACCACGAATCCCGCAGCGCTCCAAGCCCCCGCGGGATTTGGTAGCATGCCGCCGTGTTCTGCCCGAGCTGCCGCGACGAGTTCCGTTCGGGCTTCACTCGCTGCGACAACTGCGGCGTCGATCTCGTCCACGAGCTGCCGCCGGAGCGGGCGGCGACGGCACCACCCCTGCCGGTGGCGGTGCCCGTGGTGGACTACTGCGGGTACCTGGCGCTCGACGATGCCCGGGAGGCGCGCGACCGGCTGCGGAAGCGGCGCATCGCGAGCGACATCGTGATCCGCGAGGCGCCGGGAGCGAGCCCCGACGGGCCCGGGAGCGAGGAGTACTGGCTGCGGGTCGATCGCGCGCGGCTCCGCGAAGCCCACGATCTGCTGGGCGACAGCGACGGCTTCGGCGAGGATCGCGCGGCGGAGCCGGACGCCGAAGACGACAGCTTCACCTGCAGCGTGTGCGGCGGTTCCGTGGCGGCCGAGGCGGACGCCTGCCCCGGCTGCGGCTCGCGGTTCGACGAGAGCTGACGCGACGCCGCCCCCGCCCCCACGAACCACGGCCCGTGCTCAGAACTGCGCCGCGTAGCCGACGATGAACTGGCTGTCCGGTGCTCCGTCGGTGAGGCCGACCGCGACCGCGGCACGCACCAGGCCGCGCCGGAAGACGCTCCAGTTGACGCCGCCGAGCAGGCGCAGATCGTCGTCCGCGCCGTCGAAGCGCTCGCTCTCGTAGTCGAACTCGCCGACCAGGTTCAGCCCCTTGGCGATCGGCGTCACCGCCGAGCCGCCGATCATCGCCGAGGTCTGCCCGTCGATCTGGGCGAGCCCGAGGAACTGCCCGTCCTCGTTGAACCGGATGCCGATGTGTCCGCCGAGCGCGACCTTGTCGAGGGGATAGTTCGCCGAGCCGAAGACGCTGACGCCGAACGAGTCGAAGCCGAGCCCGGCGGTGTCGTCGCCCGTGGGGACGGTCACCATCCCTCCGACGGCGAAATCGGCTCCCTTCTGGTCGCGGGACAGCCGGTACTTGCCCCACAGGTCGAAGTCGGTTCCGCCGGAGCCGTCCGGGAGCCCGCCGGCCGTCTCGGTGTCGCCGAACCCGACGCGGCCGCCGAGCTCGACGTTGGTCCACGGCTGGATCGCCACGATGCCGCGCACCAGCGTCGCCTCGATCACGTCGCCGTCGCTGAACTCGAACTGGCCCTCCCACCACTGCCGCTCGGCGATGCTCGCCTCCTCGGCGAAGGAGAGGAACAGACGCTCGCTCGGGCCCGCGGGGGGTGGGGCCGTCCCCTGCGCCGCCGCGGGGAGGACGGGAGCCGCGAGGGCGGCGGCGAGGGCCAGCAGGACCGGGGCGGTGGGGGGGTGCTTGGGCATCGGGCGGCCTCCTGCGGCGGGCGCGAGGCCCGCAAAACGGCCCGTCATTCTCCGCATCGGTGGCCGGCGCTGTCAAACATGCGCGGAACCTCGGCGGAATCGCCTCCTGCTGCTGGGCCGCTATCCTGTGCCGGAGCGCTCGGCGGTCCGGAGCGGTGCAACTCCCTGAGCGGTGGAGCGTTCCTGGTAGGGGCGATGGACCTCGGTGGGTTCGAGCGTATCGTGATGGAGCAGAAGGACCGGATCTTCGGCTACGCGTCGATGATGCTCCGCGATCCGTCCGAGGCCCAGGACGTGGCCCAGGAGTCGCTCCTGCGCCTGTGGCAGAACCGGGAAGGCGTGGACGGCGACGGGGCGGTCCCCTGGCTGCGGCGCACGGCCCACAACCTGTGCATCGATCGACTGCGGCGCCGGCGCTCGCGGCCCGAGACCTCCGACGAGGAGGCGGTCGCGCGTGGCGTCGATCCCGCCGCAGGTCCCGCGCGGCGCGTGGAGTCGGGTCAGATGGCAGGCATGCTGCAGCAGGCGCTCGCGGCGCTGCCCGCGCGCGATCGGGCGGTGATCCTGCTCCGCGAGGTGCAGGAGCTGCCCTACGCCGAGATCGCCCGGATCCTCGACGTCCCGCTCGGGACCTTGAAGGCGCGCCTCCACCGGGCCCGCGAGCAGTTGCGCGCCCGATTGACGCGCGCGGGTGTCACGCCATGAGCGGGCCCGAGCCCCGGAGCTGCCTGGATGCGATGGGCTCGGTCCACCGCCGGCTCGACGGCGACCCGCTGGACGACGCGGAGGGCCGCCGTCTCGAACAGCACCTCGCCGGCTGCAGCCGCTGCCGCGAAGCCGACGCCGAGCTGCGCTCGCTCCAGACCACGCTGCGCGCGCTGCCGCTCGGGCGGCTGCCCGACGCCGCGGTAGAGAGGCTGCTACGGCACGCGGCACGGGACGAACGGCGGCGAGTGCTCCGGCGGTGGGGCGTGGATTGGCGCCTGGCGGCCGCCGCCGTGGTCACTACCGCGGTCATCGGGATCTGGTACGTGGCCTCGCCGCCCGCCTTCCGTCCAAGCGAGGCGGAGCTGGCGCGAGCCGCCGCGGAAACGCGCGCGGTGCTGGGTCTCACCGCGCAGGCGCTGCGCCGCGCGGAACGGACGGCGACGCGCGAGGTGCTGGCGGGCGACGTCGCCGGTGCCTTGCGCAAGCTCCCGATCGACTGGAGGAGGATCCGCGATGAATGAGCGAGCCCGATTCCCCCTGCGCCGCGCGCCCGTCTCCGTCGCGCTGCTGCTGATCCTCGCGGCGGTCTCGCCGCCGGCCGTCGCGGGCGGTGCGGAGAAGCTCGCCGGCTTCGTCGACGGCCGGGCCTTGATCGAGGCCGTGGGAGACGACGCCGTCACGGTCGAGATCTCGCTCTCCGGACCGCTGCTGACCGCGCTGACGAAGGTCGATCCCGAGCTGCACGCACTCGCCGGCGGGCTCGAGTCGATCCACGCGGTCGTGCTCGAACCGGCGGGGAGCCTCGACCGCAAGCGCCTGCACGCTCTCGTCGCCGAGATCGACGCCAAGCTGATCGGCCAGGGCTGGGAGCGCCTCGCTCACGTGCGCGAGCCCGACGCCGAGGTCAAGCTGCTCGTGCTCTCGGCCGGCGAGGCGATCCGCGGGCTCGTGGTGATGGTCCTGGAGGAGGACGAGGTGGTCTTCGCCAACCTCGCCGGGACGCTCGACCTCGCGAAGATCGCCGCCATCGGCGAGGGGCTCGACCTGCCGGGTCTGGATCGGATCGATCCGGACTGACCCACCCGGTCCGGGCCGACCGCTGCCGGCGGGGCGTCAGTCCAGGTCGAACGGGCCGCGCGGCTTCCCGCCCGGCTCCTTCTCCGCCTTCTTCTTCGCCTCCTCGAACTTCCTGGAGAGCAGGTCGTCGAGGCGCTGCGTGCGGTCGAAGGCCTTCGAGAACGCCTCCTGTCGCTTGCGCTCGCCGCCGCGGACGTCGCTCAGCGCCTGGTCGAACGTCTTTCCGTGATCGACCGGCGGGCGTTCCTCGGCCAGGACCTCGCCGCTCGTCGCGTCCACGACGAGCCGCGTGCGGCAGCACGGACACGTGACGTCGACCCGGTCGGCCATCGCGCTCGTCCTCCGGGCCATTGTCCGGCAACCGCCCGGGCCGGTCAAACCCCTTCCGCACGGAGCCGGACGATGGTCGCGCCCCAGCCCCCGCGCTCGGGCGGCGCGTCGGCGAACGAGGCGACCGCGGGGTGGCGCGCCAGCACCGCCCGCACGGTCTCGCGCTGGGCGCCGATCCCGCGGCCGTGGATCACCCGCACCTCGCGCAGGCCGGCCTCCGCCGCCTGGTCGAGGTAGGCTTCGGTCACCGACGCGACGTCCCGCGGCGCGAAGGCGTGCAGGTCCAGGTGATCCTCGACGGGGAGGACGATCTCCTCGGGCCAGGGCTCGTCGTCCGGCGGGTCGCCCGTCATTGCGAGGCCACGACGCGCACGGGCCGGCCGTCCCGCGGCAGCGCGAGCGCGCAGCCTCCGCTCGGGCTATCCGGCGCGCGCAGGGCATCCTCGGCGTGGATCTCCCATCCCTCCGGCGTGGAGACGAGTCTGAGAGACGAGCAGTCGAGCCGGCCGCCGATCAGCACGAGGCGCTGCCGCGGATCGTACGGGCCGAGCGGCAAGAGTTCCGGCCGCTCGCCGAACACGAGGGCCTCCCACGCCTCCCGCTCCTCGATCGTCCGCAGCGACCCGGGGCCGACGATCCCGGGGGGCAGGGGAACGATCGGCGGCACGGGCGGTCCGGCCGGGGAGAGGGCGGATGCGGCGCCGCCCGCCTCGGCACCGATTTGCCCGAGCATCTCGCGCCGGACCGAAGTCTCGCCGCGCTGGTCGTCGAGCTTTGCCGTGACTCCATCCGCGACGCTGTCCCCGGCCGGTGGCAGGATCGATCGCGGCGCACGCGGCTCAGGGCGAGGGACCGCCGGGGGTGCGGCCGACCCTTCGGCGTCGCGCAGGGCGTCGGCCTCGGCCGGGACCGGCGCGTAGGTCTCGATCCGCCCGGCCGGCGGCCGAGGAGCGTCCTCGAGGCCGGTCGCGGGCGCCGGCGCCGGCGCGAACACGCGCCGCCCGGCTTCGGGTGCACGCGGCTCGGTCGCCTCGGTGCTGCGCTCGTCCCGAGTGGCCGGGGCGGTCTTGCGCAGCTCCTCGCGTCCCGCCTCGCGCTCTTCGGGCTCGGTCGAGGTCGAAAGCCCGAGCGCCTCGGCGCCGATTCCGGCTCCGGCGGCTGGCGAAGGGGCCCCCGCCGCTCCCGTCTCGGCGGGGCCGGATCGGGCACGCTCGGGGTCCGCGGGAGGCGGGAGCGGGCTCGTTCTGTCCCGCAGGAAGTGCGGGACGAACAGCGCGGCGGCGAGGGCGGCCGCGGCCGCGAGCCCCGCCGCCTCCCAGGAGAACACCCGGAGGCCGGCCGGCGCTCCTCGGCCGGACCGCTCCTCGAAGCTCCGGCGCGCACGGGCGTAGAAGCTGGGGGACAGCTCGGCCGGTCCCTCGCGGAGCGCGGCGCCGATCTCGTTCAGGGCGCGCAGGCGCCGCGCCAGCCCGGGGTCGTCGCGCAGGCGTCGCTCGAACTCGGCGCGCTCGGCCGGAGCGAGGCGCCCGTCCAGGTAGTCCTGGATCCGCTGCTCGTCGCGGTCGGTCACGGCCCGTCTCCCAGGCGGCGCCGCAGCTCGTCCCGCGCCCGGGCGATCCGCGAGCGCACGGTCCCGACGGGGACGCCGGTCATCACCGCGATCTCCTCGTAGGACAGCATCTCCACTTCTCGCAGCAGGAGCGTCAGCCGGCGGGTCGGCTCGAGCTGCGCCACCGCCGTCCTCACGCGCGCGGCGCGCTCGGCGGTCTCCAGCTGCTCGAGCGGGGACGGCCGGGCGTCCGCCGGTTCCGGGGTCGCTTCGCCGTGCTCCCGCGAGCCGAAGACCCAGGCGACGATGCGCGAGCGCTTGCGCGACCGCAGCCGGTTCTTCCACAGGTTGACCAGCGCGCGCACCAGGTAGGTCGACAGACGCGCCCGGCCCTCGAAGCGGCCCAGGCGGGGCAGGGCTCGAACCAGCGTCTCCTGCACGAGATCCTCGGCGTCCTCGCGGCGGCCGCTCAGCCGGAGCGCGAGCCGGAACAGCCGCGGCGCGTGCTCGCGGGCGACGGCCTCGAAGGCGGCGGCGTCCCCGCGGCGGATCCGCTCCAGCAGCTCGGCGGTCGCTTGCTCTCCACCGGGGGAACGGACCCCGTCGCGGCCGTCCGGTTCCCGCAGGCCGTCCATCGCCGGGTCCGCCCCGCCGTTCACGGGCTGCGGACGTCGCCGGGCCGGACCTCGTCGTCGACGTAGGTGATGCGGTAGCCCTCGTACGCCCGCGTCGAGGTGCGGACGACGACCAGATTCGTCGGGCTGTCGGCGCGCATCGTGTCGCAGCGCAGCTCCGTGGGGAACGTCAGATCGTCCCGGCGCAACCCGAACTGGATCCGCGCCCGGTAGCCGTACGGCGCGGGCTTGGTGCGGAACCCCATGATGTTCAGCGAGGTGCTCCAGATCCGGTACTGGGCCTCGAGCCGATCCTGCTGTGCGACCGGCTCGGCGACGATCTCGATCGGCGTGTGGTTGAAGGCGTCGACCAGCACCCGGCCCTCCCATTGCCGGATGTCCTTGCCGGTGGTGAACGGCAGGCTGCCGCGGAACTGGATCTCGTGCACGTAGTCGAAGCCGTCGAAGCGCGTACCGAGCAGGCGGAAGGAGAAGTACGGCGCGTGGAACTCGCCGAACAGGTAGACCCAGGCGTAGGCCGGCGGGAAGTGCTCCTCGTCCTCGACCTCGGCCGCGCGCAGCTTGCCGTCCCGCCCCTGCTCCTGACGGTACTCCCGCAGGTGGCTCGGCGTCTCGCTCTGCGCCAGCAGGTAGGCGTAGTGCTTGATGCGCTCCTTGGTCACCGTCCCCGCCGCGTCGTAGTCGGCCAGGCGGGCGGTCTCGTCGCAGACGAAGCGCCGAGCGTAGTCGCGATAGCGCTGCGAGCGCTCCTGCAGCGCGGCCGCCAGCTCGGGCGGAATCCCCCACTCGAGGTCGGGCAGCTCCGGCACCAGCGGCTCGTAGAGCGTGGCGCCCTTCGACGGGCTGCGCGGCGGGAGCGGCGGCGGCAGCGGGTCGGGACCCTGATCCTGGCCGTCGCCGAACTGGGCCTCGACGGGAGGGGCGAGCGGGACGACGCAGGCGATCACGACGAGTGCCGAGACGAGCCCGCCCGCGCGCATCGGCTCATTCTATCCCAGGCGGCCGGGACGGCCAGCTTGACAGACGGACGACTCCGTTCTAACACGCTCGGCCAGCGAGCCCGGGCGCCGACGAGCATGAACGGCAAGAAGGACTACTACGAGATCCTCGGCGTCGCGCGCGGCGCGAGCGAGCAGCAGATCAAGGCCGCCTACCGGCGCCTCGCCCGCAAGCACCATCCCGACCTCAACAAGGGCGACCCGCAGGCCGAGGAGCGCTTCAAGCAGGCGGCGGAGGCGTTCGCCGTGCTGTCCGACCCCGACAAGCGCGCGCGCTACGATCGCGGCGGGCACGAGGCATTCGGCCCGGGCTTCGATCCGTTCGCCGGCTTCGATCTCGGCCGCTTCGACTTCGGCTCGGGCGACCTCTCCGACCTGTTTGAGCTGTTCGGCATGAGGTCGGGGCGCGGTGCCCGCACGCGTCCCGCGCGCGGCGCCGATCGGCGGATGGAAGCGACGGTCCCGTTCGAGACCGCGGTCCGCGGCGGCGAGATCGAGATCGCGGGGACGGGACCCGGCGGGCGGTTCAAGGTACGGCTCCCCGCCGGCGTGGACGATGGTGCGACGCTGCGGCTGGGCGGCAAGGGCCAGCCGGGTCGGGCCGGCGCGGCGGCGGGCGACGCCTACCTCAGGCTGCACGTCGCCCCGCATCCGGCGTTCCGGCGCGAGGGGCGCGACCTGGTGTGCGAAGTGCGGATCGGCCTCGCGCGCGCGGCTCTCGGCGGACGCGTCGAGGTGCCGACGCTCGACGGACGCGCGACGATCGAGATCCCGCCCGGCACGCGCAGCGGCCGCAAGCTGCGGCTCAAAGGGCAGGGCGTGCCGGCCGCGGGAGGCCATGCCGCCGGCGATCTCTACGCCGTCGTCCAGATCGAGCCGCCCGAACGGCTCGATCCGCGCTCGCGCGAGCTGCTCGAGGAGTTCGCCCGGCTGAACCCCGTTCCCTGATGCTGCACCTGTTCCATCCGGGGCTCGTGCACCTCAGCGTCGCGTTCCTCGTCGTCGGAGGCTGCGTGGAATCGCTGGCGGTCCTGGCGCGCCGGGAACCGCTCACGCGCTGGGGCGGCTCGCTCGTCGCGATCGGCCTGGCCAGCCTCGTCCTGACGATCGCCAGCGGCTACCTGGCGGCGAACTCCGTCACGCTGCCGGCGGGCACCGCGGGGCTGCTCGCCACGCACGAGCGCAACGGCTGGATCCTGCTCGGCCTGGCGTTCGCCGCCGTGTTCTGGAAGGCCTGGGGCGGCGGCCGGCCGCCGGAGCGCCACCGGCTGCTGTACGCCGCGCTGCTCGGCGCGGTCGTCGCGCTGACCGTCTACGAAGCCTGGCTCGGCGGCAGCATGGTCTACGCTCACCGGATCGGCGTGCGCTGAAGGATCGAGCGGAAGGCGTAGCCGGCGATCTGCGGGTTCTCGCGCAGCCGGCGCACCGAGTACCCGTACCACTGCTCGCCGTAGGGGATATAGACCCGCAGGCGGTGGCCGGAACGGATCAGGATCCGGCGCAGCTCGGCGTCGACGCCGAGCAGCATCTGGAACTCGTAGCGCTCGGGCGTCAGCCCGAAGCGCCGGACCAGGCGCAGCGCCTCCCACACCAGCCGCTCGTCGTGGGTCGCGATGCCGACGTAGGCGCCGCGCTCGAGCAGCGTCTCCAGCGCCTGGACGAAGTTGCTGCGGATGATCTCCGGATCGACGTAGGCGATCTCGCGCGGCTCGAGGTAGATGCCCTTGCACAGGCGCACGTTCGCCGCCTCGCGTGTCAGGTCGTCGACGTCGTCCAGCGTGCGGCGCAGCCGCGACTGCAGCACCACGCCGACGCGTCCGGGGAACTCGGCACGCAGCGTCTTGTAGCCGGCGAGCGTCGCGTCGGTGCAGCGGGAGTCTTCCATGTCGATGCGGACGAAGTTGCCGGTGTCGCGCGCCGAGGCGCACAGCCGCCGCATGCGCTCCAGACAGCCGCCGCGGTCGGCCAGCAGGCCGAGCGCCGTCAGCTTGACCGAGACGTGGGTGTCGGCCAGCCGGTCGCGCGCCACGCGCCGCAGCAGCTCCTCGTAGGCCTGCGCGTTGCGCTCGGCCTGCTCGGCGCTGGTGACGAACTCGCCCAGGATGTCGAGCGTGGCCAGCGCGCCCTCGCCGGCGAGCCGCCGCACCGCGGCGAAGGCGTCGTCGATCGTCGGCCCGGCGATGTAGCGCCGGGCGAAGAACCGCACGACGGGCTTGGGGACCGCGGGCAGCGCCAGGCTGATCGCCGAATCGAGCCAGCTCATGGAACGCGCCCCGCCCCGCGTCGCTCGCGCGCCGTCAGCGCGCGCGGATCAGCCGCAGCACCTCGCCGTCCTCGGGAAAGCGCTCGAGCGCCTTCTTCGAGAAGACGAGCGATCCGTCCACGCGAACCTCGAACACGCCGCCGCCGGACGGCCGCAGCTTGCACTCGACGCCGAGCGCGTCCTTCATCTCCGCCGCCAGACCGGAGGCGCGGGGCTCGTAGTTTCACTGGACGCAGTACTCGATCTCGATCTTCATCGCGCCCTCCGCGGCCGGAGCGTCGTGGGCCGCGTTTCGCCGCCTATCCTAGCAAGGCCGCCGCGGCCGCCCCAGGTCGGCGCGCGGCCGTCTCGCACCCGGAGCGCCGCGACCGGGCGGGCCGCGGCGGAATCCCGTGCTAGGCTCGGTCGTGCCGCGGGGCCGCCGGCGCCCCGCACGCAGGTCGCGATGCCGCTCTACGTGCGCACGCTGCTGTCGACCGCCTCCCCGCAGGAGATCGAGGCCGCGGCCGGGGAGCACCGCCGGCAGCTGCGCGAGCTGCGGGCGCAAGGCAAGCTACGCGCAGCCGGGGAGTTCCACGACGGCGACGGGTTCCTCGAGATCTTCGAGGCCGCCGACCTGCACGAGGCCGACGCGATCGCGCGCGCGAGCCCGCTCGTCGCGGAAGGTCTCGTCGCCTGGATGCTGCGCGAGTGGGTCGAGACCGACCTGGGCTAGTGTCCCGAGTCGGTCCGGCGTCGGTTTCGGCGCGTCACCGGCGGCGGCGCAAGGTGGACCGGGACCCTAGGCCTCGGCGGGAACCGGGGGATCGACCCAGCGGCCGTGCTGCTTGATCAGCTCGACCAGCCGTTCGCCGGCCTCGGAGGTCGGGATGTCCTTGGCCACCATCTCCTTGCGGACGAACAGCGCGATCTTGTCCTCGCCCCAGCCGACGTAGCCGAAGTCGGCGTCGGCCATCTCGCCCGGGCCGTTGACGATGCAGCCCATCACGGCGATCTTCAGGCCCTTGAGGTGCGAGGTTCGAGCCTTGATCCGCGCCGTCGTCTCCTCGAGGTCGAACAGCGTGCGTCCGCAGGACGGGCAGGAGATGAAGTCGGTCCGGGTGATGCGGACGCGCGCCGCCTGGAGGATCGAGAACGCCAGGCGGCGCGATTCGGGCGCGGCGCCGCCATCGATCTGGATCGCGTCGCCGATCCCGGCGCACAGCAGGCCGCCGAGCGCCGCCGCGGGGCCGAGCAGCGGATCGACTCCGCGCTGCGACGGGCGGTCGAGCAGCACGACCGGCGTGGCGAGAGCGGACTCCGCCAGCCGTGCGGCGAGCAGCCGCGTCCCGGCGAGCAGCGGCACCCCCGCCCCGGGCTCGAGCGCCAACAGCAGCGGCGCACCCGCGCACTCCTCGGCCATCCGCGCGACGGCGACGCCGCATTCGACCGCGGCCGCCGCTCCGTCCGCGCTCGCCGCCTCGACCAGGACCGCCCCGCCGCCGTCCGCGGCGGCGCGGAGCAAGGACGCCACGGAGCGGAGCGTCGGGCCGTCGGGATCGGCGAGCCGGAGCTGGAGCCGGTGGGCGGCGGCCACCCAACGGGCGACGTCGCCGTCGAGCCAGGCCGCCTCGATCGTCGCCGACAGCGCCAGGCGCGGAGCCACGGTCTCGACCGAGCGCCGCAGACGCTCCAGCGCGTCCCGCTCGCCTGGCGCCCGCAGCCGCACGCAGGCGACGTCCGCCCGCGTCTCCTCCGGCACACGGACGCCGGCCTGGGCATCCAGCTCGTGCCGCAGCCCGTGCTCGTCGTCGAGGGTGGCGCGCAGCGGGACCTCGACGAGCACGGTGTGACCGTCGCCCACCGCGTGCGGGCCGACCCGGACCGCGCAGCTCGCGCGCCGGCCATGGTCGGTCTCGTCCCGCGGCTCGATCACCGGCGCGCACCGGACCGCGACGCCCTCGGCCCGCGCGAGACCGCTCTCGCGCAGCCGGTTGAACGGAGCCACCAGCGCCTGCGCCACCGGGATCTCCGCGACCGGGTCCTCGGTCAACGAGACCCGCACGGTGTCGCCGATCCCCTCCTCCAACAGCACGCCGATGCCGATCGCCGACTTGATTCGCCCGTCCTCGCCGTCGCCGGCCTCGGTCACGCCGAGGTGGATCGGGTAGTCCATCGACTCCGCGCCCATGCGCTCGCACAGCAGACGGTACGCCTGGAGCACGACCAGCGGGTTCGAGGCCTTCATCGACAGGATCAGCGCGCGGTAGTCGTGCGCCTCGCAGATCCGCACGAACTCGAGCGCCGACTCGACCATCCCCGCCGGCGTGTCGCCGTAGCGGTTCATGATGCGGTCGGAGAGCGACCCGTGGTTCGTCCCGATCCGCATGCTCACGCCCAGCTCGCGGCAGCGGCGAACGAGCGGGGAGAAGACGTCGGCGATGCGTGCCAGCTCCGCGCCGTACTCGGCATCGGTGTACTCGCGCGCCGCGAACCGCTTGCGGTCGGCGAAGTTCCCCGGATTGATCCGCACCTTCTCCACGTGCTCGGCCGCTTTCAGCGCGGCCGCGGGGGTGAAATGGATGTCGGCCACGAGCGGCAGGCGGATGCCGCGCCGCTTCATCTCGGAGCGGATCGCGGGCAGTGCGTCCGCATCGCGCGACGTCGGCACGGTCACCCGTACGATCTCGCAGCCCGCGGCGGCGAGCCGCGCGATCTGGGCCACGGTGGCGGCGGTGTCGGTCGTCGCCGGAGTGGTCATCGACTGCACGCGGATCGGGTGATCGCTGCCGACGGCGACGTCGCCGACGAAGACGGTGCGCGTCGATCGCCGCCGGTAGTCCAGGGCGGCGCCGGGTCGCGCCGGGGTGGTGGGGACCATGCGCCGCGATTGTAGTTCACGGCCGCCGCCGGTCGCGAGTCGGGCCTTTCGGCCCCGGCGGCGCCGCCCGATCACGAAAGGCGGCGTGGCCGCCCGCCGCCGGCGTGCGGATCTTCCGGAAAAGGGCTCGACCCGGCGGAGCAACGATGTCCAAGCTGTTCGCCGTGACCATCCTCGCCGCGCTCGGCATCGCCACGGCCTGCGTCGCCGCGGTCGTGCACTTCGTGGTCCTGATCGCCGACAATCGGCTGGTCTGGAGCGAGGGTCTGCGCGCGCGCGAGCATTACCTCGCGGTCGGCCACTACTACTCGCAGGGCTTCGTCATCGGCTTCTTCCTGTGCTTCGCGCTGTCGGTCACCGCCATCGCCGTCGCCGCCCTGCACCGCCCCGGGATCCGGCTGCGGCAAGAGCCGGCCCGCGGGCTACACGATCCCGCAGCCGATCGCTAGGCCGAGCGCGAGCAACAGTCCGCCGACGATCCGCCGCACTCCGCCGAGCGTCAGCGTCCCGAGCCAGCGGACTCCGACGATCGAGCCGGCCAGCGCCGCCGCGGCCGCCGCGAGGAGCGGGCCCCAGCCGGGATCGAGCGACGGATCCGGCATGCCGCCGCGGGTCGCCACCCCGTAGACCGCGATCCGCGCCAGGTCGACCAGCACGGCACAGGCCACCCCGCTCGCGACGAACGTTTCCTTCGACAGGCCCGAGCGCAGGAGGAACGCCGAGCGCAGCGCGCCCTGGTGGCCGGACAGCCCGCCGCAGAAGCCGGAGAGCAGCCCGCCCAGCGGCAGCCAGCGGGGCGCGAACGCGAGCCGCTCGGCCGCCGGGGAGAGCTCGAGCAGCGCGAAGCCGACGATCAGCGCGGCGACGGCGAGATCGACTCCGCCCACGGCGAACTCGCGCCCCCCGGCGCTCCACCGTCCGAGGTCGGGGAGCCGTGCCAGGCGGATCAGCACCCACGCTCCGCCGAGCGCCGCGGGAACCGCCGGCAGACCGAACGCCAGCACGACCCGCCGGCTCGCGTGCCGCCCCACGAGGGCGAGCTTGAACAGGTTGTTCGCGAGGTGGACGGCCGCGGTGGCGCTCACCGCCAGCTCGATCGGCACGAACAGGGCGAACGCCGGGAGCAGCAGCGTTCCGAGGCCGAACCCGGAGACCAGCGTCAAGGCCGACGCCAGCAGGGCGACCGCGCAGAGCACGACGTAGGCCACAGCCCGCTCTCCCGCGCGCCGGCAGCGCCGGCCGCCGGCGGAAACGCTATTCTGGTCGCTCGTTCCGCCCGCGCGAGTATCGCATCTCGCACCGACCGACTCGATCCGCCCCGGCTGCGGGGCGGTGCCGGAGGTTGATCGATGGGCAGCCGCCTTCCGTTGTTCGCGCTCCTCGTCGTCTTCTGCTCGGGTGCGATCGTCGGGCAGCTCCTGCCCGGACGGGGCCCGGAGCCGCGGGCCCCGGGCCGTGAGCCGGAGCCGCAGACCGCCGCCCGACCGCCGGCGCCGGCCTTCGCGGGCGATCTCACCGAGGGCGAGCGGCGGGACATCGAGATCTTCCGCCACGCCGCATCCGCCGTCGTCAACATCACGAACGTCGGCCTGCGGCGGGACTTCTTCTCGTTCAACGTGTTCCAGATCCCGCAGGGGGCGGGGACCGGCTTCTTCTGGGACGAGCGCGGCCACATCGTCACCAACTTTCACGTGATCGAGGGCGCGAGCCGCATCTCCGTCACGCTCGCCGATCAGTCGGACTGGGAGGCGGAGGTGGTCGGGATCGCGCCGGACAAGGACCTGGCGGTGCTGCGGATCGACGTGCCCCGGGAACGGATCGCGACGCTGCCGCTCGGCAGCTCGGCCGAGCTGCAGGTGGGTCGCAAGGTGCTCGCCCTGGGCAACCCGTTCGGCCTCGACCAGACGTTGACGGTCGGCATCGTCAGCGCCCTGGGCCGCGAGCTGCAGTCCCCGGCGGGCCGCACGATCCGCGACGTGATCCAGACCGACGCCGCGATCAACCCCGGCAACTCGGGCGGGCCGCTGCTCGACTCCACGGGGCGCGTGGTCGGCATCAACACCGCGATCTACAGCCCGAGCGGAGCGTCGGCGGGCATCGGCTTCGCCGTCCCGGTGGACACGGCGCGCCGGCTCGTGCCGCAGCTCATCGAGTACGGCCGCCCGGTGGAGCCGGGGATCGCCGGCGTCGAGTGGCTCAGCGATCGGCTCGCCGAGCGGCTGCGGCTCCGCGGCGCCGTCGTCCAGTCGGTGGAGCCGCGCTCCGCGGCGGCGGGCCTCGGGCTCGAGGGCATCACGCTCAACCGCCGCGGGCGCTACGTGCTCGGCGACGTGGTCGTCGCCGTGGACTCGCGGCCGGTCGAGAGCGTGGACGACCTGCGCGACCGGTTCGAGGAGGCCGGAGTCGACGCGCGCGTCACGCTAAGCGTCGAGCGGGCGGGCCGGCGTTACGAGCTGGAGGCGCAGCTCACGGCCGTCGGCCAGGCCCGTTCGCCGCGGGAGCGCTGACGGCACCGTCGCCAGGATCCCGCCCGACCCGGGCCCGCGGCGGTCGCGAACGGTCGGCGGCCCCCGTCCCCCGAAGGCCGGGCGGCCGCCCGCGCCCGGGGTGCGCGGCCCGGTTTGCTATGATGGTGGCCGTGGGGTCGGCTTGAAGCGGCCGGGGGCGAGCGCAGCGGCCAAGGGTCCCGGTTCGCCGGTCTGCGGGAGGCGCTGAGCGTCTGCGCGTGCCGACCCGACCCCGCAAGCTCCTCGAGACCTTCCCCAACCCGGCTCCGGAACGGGACTACGAGATCCGGCTGACGTGCCCCGAGTTCACCTGCGTCTGTCCGCGGACCGGGCAGCCGGACTTCGGGACCTTCAGCCTGACCTACGTGCCGGACCGGGCCTGCATCGAGCTGAAGTCGCTCAAGCTCTATCTCTGGTCGTTCCGGGACGAGGGCCACTACCACGAGGCGGTGACGAACCGGATCCTGGACGACCTCGTGGCCGCGGCGCGCCCGCGGTCGATGCGGCTCGTGGGGCAGTTCAACGTGCGGGGCGGGATCGGGACCGTGGTCAGCGCCGAGTACGAGCGGGGGAGGCGCGGCGGCGCCCGGCGCCGCCGCTGAGCGGAGCGGCGGAAGGCCGGTGGTTGGCCTGACGCCGGACGGATGTTATATTCACCCGGCACGATCCCAGGTCGTGGATCGGGAGTGGACGAGGATTCTTGAAGGACCTGAGACCCAGCCCACGCACCCAAGATAAAGTCCGGGTCAACGACCAAATCCGACTCAGTCCGGTCCGACTCATCGGCGCCGACGGGGCGCAGGTCGGGATCGTCCCCATCGAGCAGGCGCGCCAGGCGGCGCTCGAGGCCGGCCTCGACCTGGTCGAGGTGTCGTCGACCTCGCGGCCGATCGTGGTCCGCGTCATGGACTACGGCAAGCATCTGTTCGAGGTCAACAAGAAGGCGCGCGAGGCGCGCAAGAAGGAATCGCGGATCACGGTCAAGCAGGTCAAGCTGCGGCCGAACATCGACACCCACGACCTCGAGACCAAGCTCAACCACGCCCGGCGCTTCCTCGGCGACGGCGACAAGGTCAAGGTGGTCGTGATGTTCCGCGGCCGCGACCTGCGGCGGCCGGAGAACGGACGCAAGCTGCTGGAGCGCGTGATCTCGCTCCTGGGGGACGTCGCGCTCGTGGAGAGCAGCCCCGGCGCGATCATCAACCGCGACATGAGCATGATCCTCGGCCCGCGCCGGGCGTGAGCCGGCCGATGCCGCAAGCGGCGCGCGGGGTCGTCGGCATCGGCAACGCGATCGTCGACGTGCTGGCCCGGGTGTCGGACGACACGCTGGCGCGCCACGGCCTGGTCAAGGGGGCGATGGGCCTCGTCGACGAGGCGCGGGCGGAGCGGCTGCTCCAGGGCCTCGGCCCGGCGCTCGAGTGCTCGGGTGGATCGGCCGCGAACACGATGGTCGGCGTCGCTTCGCTGGGGGGCGAGGCGACCTACGTCGGCAAGGTGCGGGACGACCGTCTCGGCCGCGTCTTCGCCGACAGCATCCGCGCGGCGGGCGTGGCGTTCCCCGCGCCGCCGGCCCGCGGCGGGCCGCCGACCGGCCGCTGCGTCGTGCTGGTCACGCCCGACGCGCAGCGCACGATGCAGACCTACCTCGGGGCCAGCGCCACGCTCGGTCCGGACGACCTGCAGCCGGCGACGATCGCCGCCGGCGCGATCCTGTTCCTCGAGGGCTACCTGTGGGACGCGCCGCCCGCCAAGCAGGCGATGCTCGCGGCCGCCCGGATCGCGCGCCAGGCGGGTCGCAAGGTGGCCCTGACCCTGTCCGATCCCTTCTGCGTCGAGCGCCATCGCGACGAGTTCCGGCAGCTCGTCGCCGATCACGTGGACGTGCTGTTCGCGAACGAGGAGGAGGCGCTCGCGCTCCATCGGCTCGGCGACCTGGAAGCGACGCTCGACCGGCTCGGCCGGGAGTGCGAGACGGTCGCGGTGACTCGCAGCGAGCGCGGATCGATCGTCGTCTGCGGTGGGCGCAGGTACGAGGTCGCGGCGACGCCGGTCGAGCGCGTGGTCGACACGACCGGCGCGGGCGACCTGTACGCCGCCGGCTTCCTCTTCGGCCTGCTGCGCGGCGCCGCGCCCGCGGCCGCCGGCCGCCTGGGGAGCATCGCCGCCGCCGAGATCATCTCCCACTTCGGCGCGCGGCCGGAACGCCCGCTCGCCGGCCTGACCGCTGCGGCGCTCGGCGGGGAGCAGGAGGCGAGGCCGGCGTGACGCGGGCCGCGATCGGCCTCGTGCTGCTCGCGTCGGGCGCGTCCGCGCAACCGGTGCGCGATGCGGACCACGCCGCGGCGATCGAGAGCTGGCGCGCCACACGCCTCGAGCGCCTGCGGTCGGAGGACGGCTGGCTGACCCTCGTCGGCCTGCACTGGCTGGAGACGGGGGAGAACCGCTTCGGCGCGGACCCCGGGCTTCCGATCGTGCTCGACGCCGAAGGCGTCCCGGCCTGGGCCGGGACCTTCCGGCTCGGGGCGGGCGAGGTGCGGGTCGAGGCCGCGCCCGGCTCGCCGCTGCGCCTGGGTGACGCGCCGCTCGCCGGCCCGGCCGTGCTGCGCGACGACTCGCAGGAGCAGCCCGACGTGCTCGCGCTCGGGCGCCTCCGGCTCCACGTCATCCGCCGCGGCGAGCGGTTCGCGATCCGGGTCAAGGACCCGCAGAGCCCGATCCGGACCGGCTTCGCCGGCATCGACTCGTTCCCGATCGATCCCGCCTACCGCGTCGCCGCGAGGCTCGAGCGGTTCGAGCAACCGCTCGAGGTCGCGATCCCGACGGCGGCCGGGACGACCGAGCTGCTGCGCGCGCCGGGCCGGGTAGCGTTCACGCTCGGCGGCGCGAGGCACACCCTGCTCCCGCTCGTCGAGCAGCCGGGCGAGACCAGCTTGTGGTTCATCTTCAAGGACCCGACGAGCGGCAAGGAGACCTACGGCTTCCGCTACCTCTACGGCGACCTGCACGAGGACGGCACGGTCGATCTGGACTTCAACCGCGCCTACAACCCGCCGTGCGCCTTCACGCCCTACGCCACCTGCGCGCTGCCGCCGAAGGAGAACCACCTCGCCGTCCGCATCGAGGCCGGCGAGCGGATCTACGAAGCGCACTGACCCGGTCCGGCGCGGTCGCGCTCGGCCCGCGGTCCGGACGCGGTCCCGCCAAGCCGCAAGAGGCGCTGCTCGCCATTCCGGCGTGCCAGCGCAACACAGGGGCCGGCAAGTGGAATCGCGCGTCCGTTCCCGCGAAGCGCGGCGGCCCGCGGTCAGGCGCGGATCCGGACGGCACCGGCGAGGAGCACCTCGTCGATCCGGCGCAGCTCCTCCAGCGCGCCCGCCGGCACCGCACCGTCGACGTTGATGATCGACACGGCGACGGCACCGGGCTCGGAGCGGCCGAGGTGGATCCCCGCGATGTTGACCCCGGCCCGACCGAGGATCGCGCCCACCTTGCCGACGACGCCCGGCACGTCGCGGTTCCGCAGGAACAGCATCTGGCCCCCCGGCCGGGCCTCGATCGCCATCCCGTCGATCTCCACCAGGCGCGGCTGCCCGTCGCCGATCAGCGTACCGGCGACCGTCGTCGTGCCCTGGTCGGTGCCGACGGCCAGCCGCAGCAGGCCGGAGTAGGCCGAGGGCTCGCTCGAGCGGATCTCCTCGACGCGGATCCCGCGGGCGGACGCGAGCTGGAGCGCGTTGACGTAGGAGATGTTGCCCTCCACGATCCGCTCGAGCAGGCCCCGGGCCGCCGCCATGGCGAGCGGCCGCAGCGCGTGCTCGCCGAACGCGCCGAGCGCGCGGACGTCGAGCGCGCGGATGCCGCCCGGCGAGATCTGGGAGAGGAACGACCCCAGCCGCTCCGCCAGGTCCATCAGCGGGCGCAGCGTGGTGTACTCCTCCGGAGCGACCGGGGGGAAGTTCACCGCGTCCAGCATGGCGCCGCTCGCGAGGTAGCCGGCGATCTTGTCCGCGATCTCCGTCCCGACCCGCTCCTGCGCCTCCTGCGTCGAGGCCCCGAGGTGCGGCGTGCAGATCACCGCCGGATGCCCGACGAGCGGGCTGTCCAACGGCGGCTCGTTCTCGAAGACGTCGAGCGCCGCTCCGGCGACCCGTCCCGACTCGAGCGCCGTGTGGAGCGCGGTCTCGTCCACCAGGCCGCCGCGCGCGCAGTTGATCAGCCGCGCCCCGGGCTTCATCCGCGCGATCAGCGCCGGGCCGAACAGGTGCCGGGTCTCGGGCGACAGCGGGAGGTGCAGCGTCACGAAGTCCGAGCGCGCCGCCAGCTCCTCGAGCCCGACCCGCTCGATCCCCGAGTCGAGCGCCACGCCGCTTGCCACGAACGGATCGTGGCCCAGCAGCTTCATGCGGAAGGCGAGGGCGCGCCGCGCGACCTCGCGGCCGATCCGTCCCAGGCCGACCACTCCGAGCAGCTTGCCTTCGAGCTCGACGCCGACGTACTTCTTGCGCTCCCAGCGGCCCCCGCGCAGGTCCCGATCGGCCTGCGGCACGTGGCGCGCCAGGGCCAGGAGCAGCGCCAGCGTCAGCTCCGCGGCCGCCACCGAGTTCCCGCCGGGCGTGTTCATCACGACGATCCCGGCCCGCGTCGCGGCCTCGAGGTCGATGTTGTCGACGCCGGTGCCGGCCCGCCCGATCGCGCGCAGCCGGCCCGGCGCCGCCAGCGCCTCGGCCGTGACCTGCGTCGCCGAGCGCACGATCAAGGCATCGTGCTCGCCCAGGGCCGCGGCCAGCTCCGCCGCCTTCATCCCGGTCCTGACCGTGACGTCGAGGCCGGCGTCCCGCAGGCGCTGCACGCCGCCGTCGGACAGCGCGTCCGCAACCAGAACCCGGCCGCTCGAGGCGCGCTGGCTCATGTCGCCCTGAGCCTAGCACGGGGGCGCAACCGGTCGGGGAGGGGTCCGGCTCGGGAGTCCTGGAGCAAATCCGTGTCCCGTGGCGGAAAGCGGCGTATGCTCGCGACAGGCGCCGCGAGCGCCGAGATGGCGCCGCACGGCCTTCGGGCGAAAGGGGGCGATCCCGATTGAGCGCGGCATCGCGCGTCCTCGCGGGACTCGCGTGCGCCGGCGCCGCGTGGACGGCAGGCGCCGCTCGCGCGGATTGGACGTCGCGGGTCGGGGAGCGGATCGCGGCGGAGGAGTACCACGTCACGTGGCAGCCGCGCACGCAGCTTTCCGACGTCGAGGCCGCGTGGCACGCTCCGAACCGCGCCCACGGCTTCCGCACGTACTTCACGCAGGCCGGTCCGCGCTTGATCCCGCGCACCGAGGCGGAGCCCTCGTGGGAGTGGGGGCTCGCGCTCCTGGGATACGGGCGTGGAGGGCAGTCGCGCGCGGTGCCGCGGGCGAGGCTCGAGCCGGCGGAGAATCGGATCGACTACGAGCGCGGCCCCGTCACGGAGTGGTACGAGAACTCGCCGCGCGGGTTGAAGCAGGGGTTCGTGCTGTGGGTCGGGCCGGACCAGCTCGAGGGCGAGCGGATCCCGGGCGCCGCGCCGCGCGGACCGCGGGCGCGACCGGTGGAGGCGCCGCGACGCTCGGCGCTCGCCCACCTCGACCTGCGTCCGGCCGGGACGCTCGAGCCCGCGATCAGCGCGGACGGTCAGGCGGTCGACTTCGGCACCGGCCGCGGTGCGTACGCGATCCGCTACGCGGAGCTGCGACTGACCGATGCGCGCGGGCGCGAGCTTCGCGCCTGGATCGAGGGCTTCTCGGGAGCGGGATTCGGCGGCCTGCGAATCGTGTTCGAGGATGAAGGCGCGGCCTATCCGGTGACGATCGATCCGCTCGCGACGGCGGCGGCCTGGACGGCGGAGAGCGACCAGCCCGCCGCCCGCTTCGGCTGGTCGGTCGCAACGGCGGGGGACGTCGACGGGGACGGTTACGCGGACGTGATCGTGGGGGCGGACCAGTACGACAACGGCCACACCGACGAGGGGCGGGCGTACGTCTATCGCGGATCTGCCTCGGGGCTCGAGACGACGCCGGCGTGGACGGCGGAGAGCGACCAGGCGGGGGCGCTCTTCGGCACGTCGGTGGCGACGGCCGGGGACGTCAACGGCGACGGGTTTGCGGACGTCATCGTGGGCGCGTACCGGTACGACAACGGCGAGAGCGACGAGGGGCGATCGTACGTCTACCACGGGTCAGCCGCGGGGCTCGCAACGACTGCGGCGTGGAGCGGGGAGAGCGATCAGGCGGACGCCGGTTTCGGTTCCTCCGTCGCCACGGCTGGAGACGTCAACGGCGACGGCTACTCCGACATCGTCGTGGGGACCCCCCTGTACGATGCGTGCGTCGTACCGCCGTGCCCGTTCCCCGACGACGGCGGCCGAATCCACGTCTACCACGGCTCGGCCACCGGCTTGAGCGCGGCGGCGGACTGGACCGAAGACGGGAACGAGGCCCTCGCGCGGTTCGGGATCTTCGTGGCGACGGCCGGAGACGTCGACGGGGACGGGTACGCCGACGTCATCGTCGGATCCGACCGACACGGCCCGCAGGACGAGGGACGGGCCTACGTCTACCGCGGGTCGGCCGCGGGGCTCGCGGCGGCGCCGGCGTGGACGGCGGGGGGCAACCAGGCGTCCGCCTCCTTCGGCCGCTCGGTCGGAACGGCCGGGGACGTCAACGGGGACGGGTACGCGGACGTGATCGTGGGCGCCCCGGGGTTCGACAACGGGCAGGCGGACGAAGGACGGGCCTACGTCTACCAAGGCTCGGCCTCGGGCATCGCGGCGACGGCGGCGTGGGCGGCGGAGAGCAACCAGGCGTCCGCCTTCTTCGGCAGCTCCGTCGGGACGGCGGGGGACGTCGACGGGGACGGGTACGCGGACGTGATCGTGGGCGCCTGGGCGTTGGACAACGGCGAGCAGGACGAGGGGCGGGCCTACGTCTACCGCGGCTCGGCCTCGGGGCTCGCCTCGGCGCCGGAGTGGACGGCGGAGAGCGACCAGGCGCTCGGCTCCTTCGGCAGCGCGGTCGCGACGGCCGGGGACGTCAACGGGGACGGCCGCTCGGACGTGATCGTCGGCGCGCCGGGTCACGACAACGGTGAGGCCGACGAAGGCCGGGCATCCGTCTACCACGGCTCTTCGTCGGGGCTGGCGCCGGCGCCGGGATGGACGGCCGACGGCGCCCAGACCAACAGCTTCTTCGGCATCTCGGTCGGGACGGCCGGCGACGTGAACGGCGACGGGTACGCGGACGCGATCGTCGGCGCGACGGGATACGACGCCGGACAGTCGAACGAGGGACGGGCCTACGTCTATCACGGCTCGGCCGCGGGGCCGGCGACGACGCCGGCCTGGACGGCGGAGAGCGACCAGGCCAACGCCTTCTTCGGCGAGGTGGGGACGGCCGGCGACGTGAACGGGGACGGGTACGCGGACGTGATCGTGGGCGCGGCGTGGTACGACAACGGCCAGGTGGACGAAGGGCGGGCCTACGTCTACCACGGCTCGGCCACGGGGCTTTCGCCGGCGCCGGCCTGGACGGCGGAGAGCGATCAGGACCTCGCCCACCTGGGCTCGGTCGCGACCGCCGGGGACGTCAACGGGGACGGGTACTCCGACGTGATCGTCGGCGCGTACGAGTACGACAACGGCCAGGTGGACGAAGGGCGGGCGTACGTCTATCACGGCTCGGCCACGGGTCTCGCGCCGGCGCCGGCCTGGATGGCGGAGGGCGGCGCGTCGAACGTCGTGTTCGGCCTCTCGGTCGCGACCGCCGGCGACGTCAACGGGGACGCCTATTCGGACGTGATCGTGGGCGCGCCGGCGTACGTCAACGCAGGGCGGGCCTACGTCTACCACGGCTCGGCTGCGGGGCTTGCGGCAGCACCCGCCTGGGCGAAGGGCAGCATCCAGGAACAGGAGGGTGCCAACTTCGGCAGGTCGGTCGGCACCGCCGGCGACGTCAACGGGGACGGGTACGCCGAGGTGATCGTGGGTGCCTACGCCTACGATGCCGGCGAGACCGACGAGGGGCGGGCGTACGTCTACTACGGAACCGCCGGCGGGCTGGCCTCGGGGCCGGGATGGGTGGGCGAGGTCAGCCAGGCGAACGCCCATTTCGGCGCTGCGGTCGGCACGGCCGGGGACGTGAACGGGGACGGCTACTCGGACGTGATCGTGGGGGCGCCGAGGTTCGACACCGCACCCCTTGCCGACGAAGGACAGGCCTTCGTCTACCACGGCTCGGCCGCGGGGCTGGCGGCGACCCCGGCCTGGACAGCGCAAAGCACCCAGGTCAACGCTCGACTCGGCAGGTCGGTCGGGGCGGCCGGGGACGTCAATGGGGACGGCTACTCGGACGTGATCGTGGGCGGCCCCGGGGGCTTCCCCACGGGCCCTCCGGTGAACGGGTGGGCCTACGTGTACTACGGGAACCGCGGCCCGGGCCTCGCCTTGCGTCCCGAGCAGCGCCGGGCCGACGACACGGGTCTCGTCTCCCGGCTCGGCCACATGCGGTCGGCCGAAGGCTTCCGCCTGGCGGCGATCGGCCGTTCGCCGTTCGGCCGCGGGAACGTCAGGCTCGAGTGGGAGGTCGAGCCCCTCGGCCAGCTCCTGGACGGCGCGGGAACCCACGCGGCGGCGACCTGGTCGGACGGCGGCACCGCCGGCGCGCAGCTCGACGAGTTCGTCGCCGTGGCGGAGACCGGTGCGTACCACTGGCGGATGCGCCTGCGCTACGACCCGGTGTCGTCCCCGTTCCTCGCCGCGAGCCGGTGGTTCACGATTCCGTGGGCGAGCCAGGAGGAGACCGATCTCGTCCAGTCCTGCATCCTGCCGCAGGCTGCGCTCTTCGTCTTCGGCGCATCGAAGGATGCCCTCGGCCAGCCGACGCTGCACTTCGAGGATCCGAACCCGCCGGAGCGGGTCACCGGCTACAACGTCTACCGCTCTTCGAACGCGTCGCTTCCGCCCGAGAGCTGGACGCTCGTCGGGAGCAACGTGCAGGACGCGGCGCCGGCGGTCCCGGGTGTCCAGTGGACCGACCTCACGCCCGGCGGCTCGCCCACCGGCATCTGGTTCTACGCGGTCTTCGCCTACAACACGAACTGCGGAGCGGAGGGTCCGTGACCCGCCGGCGCGGAACGCGGGTCTCCAGCCGGAGGGGGATCACGCCGGCGAGTCCGTCGGTGCGACCGAAGGGATCGTTGGAACGGCACCGGGTCGGCTCCGGCGTCGAGCGCGCGCGCGGCGATCCACCTATCGTTCCACGCCCTGTGCGCGGCGAGGGCGGCGTGGCCTGCGCCTGTAGATCGTCGGGATCGGTGTCCCGCGCCGACGGAGCGCCACTCGCGATCCGCGCGAGGCGATCCGACATCACGTAGGTCACGCGCAGGAACGAGACCTGCGGCGCTTTGGAGCGCGGCCTCGTCCACCGGGCCGCCCCCCCGTGCGCAGTCAGCGGCACCCGGTCTCGTCCGCGCGATCGGCACCGGGCCGAACCGGAAGCCAGGTCTCGGGCGACAGCGGGAGGTGCAGCCTCACGGAATCCGAGTCGCCGCCAGCCCCTGGTTGGTGGCTCGGTCCTCCGATCCGGCCCTAGGCGGATGGGGTCACGACGGCGAGCCCGTCGATGCGACCGCCTCGCCTCCCGGGATCAGGCCGCGGGGCGGAACGTGACGCTGAAGCGGGAGCCGCCCTCGGCCACGTGGGCGTAGTCGGCCGACGCGCCCTGCGCGCGGGCCAGCGCCTGGACCAGCGCCAGCCCCAGCCCGAGTCCGGCCGGTGCGTCGGCGGCCGAGTTGCGGACGAACGGCCGGAACAGCGAGCGGCGCACCGCGGGGTCGACGCCCGGCCCGCGATCGACCACCGACAGGCGCGCGCCCTCGGCGCAGCGCACGAGCTCGATGCGGATCGTGCGGTCGGTGGCCGAGCGCCCGTACTTCTCCGCGTTGTCCAGCAGGTTCTGCACGATCTGGTGCAGCGCGTCGCGGTTGAACCGGACCGGCGGCAGGTCCGCGTCGATCACCAGCTCGACGCGGGCGCCGCCGGCCTCGAGCAGCGGGCGAAGCTGCTCGATCGACGAGCGGAGCGCCGCCGCCAGCTCCTCGCTCGTCGAGTCGAAGGTCAGCTCTCCGCGCTCGAGGCGCGAGAAGCCGAGCAGGTTCGAGACCACCCGGCCGAGCCGCTCGGCCTCGCCCGCGACCCGTTGCCCGTAGAGCTGCCGCCGCGCGGGCTCGACGCGGCCGTCGGCCAGCATCTCGCCGTACATCCGCAGCCCCGCGAGCGGGGTCCGCAGCTCGTGCGCGGCGGAGGCGGCGAAGCCCGCGCGCTGCTGCGCCAGCCGGTCGGACTGCCAGACCATGACGACGACCAGCGCCCCGGCGAACAGCGCCGCGGCGACCCCGCCGGCGAAGCTGCGGCGGAAGCCGGCGACGATCACGCTCGCCTGCTCGTCGGCCGTCGCCGCCGCCGCCGACTCGTCGACGACGACCGTCCACTCGGTGCCCGCGAGCGGGATCCCCGCCTCGAGCGGCGAAGCCGGCTTGCCCGGACGGAGCGAGGACGGCAGGGTGGAGTCCTGGACGAAGACCCGCAGCGCGTCGGGGCGGACGGCGAAGCCCTGGCTGAGCGTCGCGTTCGGCAGCCGCACGCCGCGCACGGCGACGAGCGCGGGCTGGCCGTCGAGGTCGACGGTGTGCCAGCGGAACCCGCCGACCGTCACGACCCAGTCGCGGCCGAGGCCGCGCACGGACTGGGCCTGCCCCTCGTCGACCGACGTCGGAGCCGCCAGCAGCCGGTCCGGCGCGGCGCATTCGAGGGTCTCGAGGATCGCCTGCTGGGCGCGCAACGCCTGGCGTGCGGCCTCCGATCCGTCGCCGGCGGCGAGCGTGGGCAGTGCGAGGCGCCCCAGCTCGTCGATCTGGAAGTGGGCCCACACCATCGGGTCGGCCGGCCCTTGCGCCAGCGGCGAGACGAGCCGCGCCTCGCACGCCGCGCCGGGGAGCGGCTCGTCGGCGGTGCGGTAGTCGAGGAACGAGCGGCGCGTTTCGCTCAGACGCAGCGCCTCGAGCCGCGCGCCGATCCGCTCGGCGATGCGCCGGGCCTCGAGCTGCGCCTGCAGCCGCGGCGCGCGCCGCAGCCGTTCGGCTCGCTCGTGCGTCGCGCGGCTTCCCGTCACGTACCACGCGGCACAGGGAAGGCCGAGCGCGGCCAGCGTGAGGATCCCGGCGACCGCCGCCGGCGACACGCGCCGCCTCACGGCTGGCCCCAGGCGTAGCCGACGCCCTTGACGGTGACGACGATCCGCGGCTCGGCCGGGTCGCGCTCGATCTTGTGGCGCAGGTTGGCCATCGTCATGTCCACCGTCCGGGTCTTCAGGTCGCCGCGCTTGCCCCAGACGCGCTCCAGCAGCTCGGAGCGTCCCACGGCCCGCGTCCGGTGCTGGAACAGACAGCGCAGGATCTGCGCCTCGCGCGCGGTCAGCGCGCGACGGGACTCGCCGCGCCGCGCCTCGCACCGCCCGAGATCGATGCGGCACCCGTCGGCCTCGAGCAGCAGCGGCGGCTCCGCGCCGCTCCGGACCCGCCGCGCGAGCGCCTCGATCCGCGCGAGCAGCTCGCGCGTGCCGAAGGGCTTGGTCACGTAGTCGTCGGCCCCCGCCTCGAGGCCACGGACCTTGTCCTCCTCGGCGCCGCGGGCGGTCAGGATCAGGATCGGCAAGGTGGGGCGCAGCTCGCGCAGGCGGCGGCAGACCTCGAGACCGTTCAGTCCGGGCAGCATCTGATCGAGCACGATCAGGTCGTAGCCGGGCTCGGTGCCGCGCTCCAGCGCTTCGACGCCGTCCGCGACCCCGTCCACGCGGTGCCCGTCACCGTGCAGCAGGTCCACGAGCCCGTCGCGCAGCACGGGCTCGTCCTCGACGACCAGGATCTTCACGTGAGCGTCCAGCCCTTCCCGATCATGGTCGGCCGCCGGCGCCCTCCTGTCAAAACGCGGGTGCTCCGGCGGCGAAAACGACCCGCCGGGCGATCCGGCCCGGCAGCACCGATCGCGCCTAGGCCCGGCGCTGCTTCAGGACGTTGAGCGCGGATCCGGCCCGGAACCAGTCGATCTGCTCGGGGTTCAGCGAGTGACGGGCCGGCAGCCGCTCCTCGCTCCCGTCGGCGTGGTGCAGCACGACGGTCAGCGGGGCTCCCGGCGCCAGCCGGTCGAGCCCGACGACGCTGACGAAGTCGGTCTCGCGCACCTTATCGTAGTCGGCCGCGTCGGCGAAGGTCAGCGCCAGCACGCCCTGCTTCTTGAGGTTGGCCTCGTGGATCCGGGCGAAGGAGCGGGCCAACACCACGGCGGCGCCCAGCAGCCGTGGCGACATCGCCGCATGCTCCCGGCTCGAGCCCTCGCCGTAGTTCTCGTCGCCGACGACGAGCCACCTCAGGCCGGCGGCCCTGTAGGCCCGAGCGACCGCGGGAACGGGGCGGTCGCCCTCTCCGCTCGTGAGGTCGCGCGTCGTCCCCGTCTTGCCGGTGAACGCGTTGGTCGCGCCCGTGAACATGTTGTCCGAGATGTTGTCGAGGTGGCCGCGGAAGCGCAGCCAGGGTCCGGCCGGCGAGATATGGTCGGTCGTCGTCTTGCCCCGGGTCTTGAGCAACAGCGGCAGCCGCTCGAAGTCGCGGCCGTCCCACGCCGGAAACGGCGCGAGCTTCTGCAGGCGCTGGCTCGCAGGGTCGATGCGGACCTCGACTGCGGCGCCGTCCTCGGGTGGGGCGACGTACCCGCCTTCGTCCGCGACGAATCCAGCGGCGGGGATGTCGGGCGCCGGCGCCGGCGGCTCGAGCCGGAACGCCGGTCCGCCGGGGGGCGCGAGCGCGTCGGCCAGCGGGTTGAACGACAGCCGGCCGGCGAGCGCGTAGGCGGCGACGATCTCCGGGCTGCCGATGAAGGCCAGCGTCTCGGCGTTGCCGTCGTTGCGCCGCGGGAAGTTGCGGTTGAACGAGGTGACGATCGTGTTGCGCGTGCCCGGCTGCAGCTCGTCGCGGCGCCACTGGCCGATGCACGGGCCACAAGCGTTGGCCAGCACCGTGGCGCCGAACGACGCCAGCTCCGCGAGCTGGCCGTCGCGCTCGATCGTCGCGCGGATCTGCTCGGAGCCGGGCGTCACCATGAACGGGACCGCGGCCCGCGTGATGCCGTGGCGTCGCGCCTGGCGCACCACGTCGACCACGCGCGCGATGTCCTCGTACGACGAGTTCGTGCACGATCCGATGAGCGCGACCGCGATCGCGTCGGGGTAGTCGTCGCTCTCGACGGCGGCGGCCATCGCGGAGACCGGCCGAGCCAGGTCGGGCGTGTGGGGCCCGACCAGGTGCGGCTCCAGCCGCGACAGGTCGATCTCGATCACGCGGTCGTAGCAGCGCTCGGGGTCCCGGGCCGCCTCCGGATCGGGCCGCAGCAGGTCGGCGTGCCGCTCGGCGAGATCCGCGAGCGCGGCGCGGCCCGTCGCGCGCAGGTAGCGCGCCATCGGCTCGTCGAACGGGAACAGCGAGGTCGTGGCTCCGACCTCCGCTCCCATGTTCGCGATCGTCGCCTTGCCGGTGCAGGAGATGGTCGCCGTACCGGGCCCGAAGTACTCGATCACGGCGTTCGTTCCGCCATCGACCGTCAGGATGCCGGCCAGCTTGAGGATGATGTCCTTGGGCGCGGTCCAGCCGCCGAGCCTGCCGCTCAGCCGGACGCCGATGCGCCGGGGCAGCTTGACCTCCCAGGGGAAGCCGGCCATCACGTCCACCGCGTCCGCCCCGCCCACGCCGGAGGCGAACATCCCGAGGCCACCCGCGTTCGGGGTGTGCGAATCGGTCCCGATCATCAGGCCGCCGGGGAACGCGTAGTTCTCGAGCAGCACCTGGTGGATGATCCCGGCACCCGGCTTCCAGAAGCCGATGCCGAACCGCGCGCACGCGCTGCGCAGGAAGGTGTAGACCTCGTCGTTCTCGCCGATCGCGGTCGCGAGGTCAGCGTTCGCGCCTTGGTGCGCCCGGATCAGGTGGTCGCAGTGCACGGTCGTCGGCTTGAGGACGCGTGGGATCTCCGCCTGCGCGAACTGCAGCAGCGCCATCTGCGCCGTCGCGTCCTGGAGCGCCACGCGGTCCGGGTCGAGCTGCACGTAGTCCAGGCCCGGCCGGAGCGCCGCCGCATCCGGATCGCGCGCATGGCCGAGCAGGATCTTCTCGGCGAGGCCGAGCGGGCGCGCCAGGCGGCGGCGGGCGGCCGCGAGTCGCTCGGCCGTTGCCCGGTAGCAACGGGCGACCTGCTCGGGAGTGGTGTCGATCGGTTGCACGGCGATCGCCGGATTGCGGGACCAGGATACGTCATCGAGCGCGGCGTGTCCCGGGGCGGCGGTCGCGTTCGACGAGCCCGAGAGCGACACGGGCCGCAGCACGCGCCAAAAAAAGAAAGCGCTCGCCGGTCGGGGGGGGACCGGCGAACGCCGGGGGGCCGCAACATCCCTTGGGGGGGGGAAACGATGCCGCGACCACAGTGCGACCCTCGTACGAGGCCGCACGTTCCAATATAGTTCCCCCGGACTCCGGGGCAAGCCCGGTCCGGGAGGCGCTCCGTGCACCGAGAAGGCGAGGGCAGCGACCCCGGCGAGACCCCGAGCGAGCCGCGCCCCAGGCCGCCCGCGGCCTGGATGACCGCGCTCCGCGGGACGGCGGAGCCGGCCTTCGCGGTGATCTTCGCCAGCACGCTGACGCTCGCGCTGACCGTGCCGCTGCTGCCGACGGCGGTCGAGGCCGAGATGCCGCTGCGGGCTGCCGGCGGGCCGGGAACCGTGCTCCCCGCGACGGAGCTGGCGTCGCGCGTCGCGGCGCTCGGCCTGGCGCGTCGCGTCGAGGTCGTGCTCAAGGACGGGACCGACCATCTCGTGCTGTACGAAGCCGCAGAGGGAGTCGATCGGCGCCTGGCGCAAGCCGCGCGCGAGGCCGGCTACCTCGAGCGCGAGGTCGTCGAGCGCCGCGTCCTCAGCCTGGAGCGGCTGCTCGAGCGCGATCCCCGGGCGCTGTCGGCGCTGCTCAGCATCCAGACCGTGGTCTTCCTCGTGACCGGGCTGCTGCTGGCCCGGCTGCGAGCGAGAGTCGTGCCCGTGCGCAAGGCGACCGCGCTCGGAGCGATCGCCACCGGCGTCGTCGGCGGGCTGATCGCGCTCGCGGCGAGCGCGGCCATCAGCGGCCTGTTGGAGCTGGCCGGGCTGCCCGTCCAGGAGCAGGAATGGTTGCGGCAGCTGTTCGCCGACGGCGAGGCGGTGGTCTGGCTCGCACCGTGGATCCTGCTGTTCGGTCCGATCGCCGAGGAGGTGTTCTTCCGTCGCTACGCCTTCCGCGCCATCGCCGGGCGCGCGGGGCTGCCCGCCGGACTGGTCGCGTCGTCGGTGCTGTTCGCGCTGATCCACTTCAACCCGTCCGGCTTCCTGATCTACCTCGCGATCGGCGTGGTGCTGGCGGCGGTCTACCAGCGGACGGGGAGCCTGCTGGCGCCGGTGGCGGGGCACGTCACGGTCAACGCCGTCGTGCTGGTCGCGGCCATGGTGGTCGGCCCGAGTGCCGTGTAGCGCGGACGACGACTGGCCGCGGCGCGGCGTTCGACGTAGCCTTGTCGGGGTGTTCCCCGACCCGCGACGGCGCCGATGAACGAGCACGGCCCACCGCTCCCGCCGCGACCGGGCGGCCGCCAGGCGTACGTCCCGGCGGTCGGCCCCCGGCTGCGGAAGCTCTTGTTCGTGGTCTTCGGCCTGTTCGCGCTGCTCGGCGTGAACTCGGTCTACCTCGCGAGCATCACCGTCGCCGAGAGCCTCAGCGGCGCGGTCTACCAGAACTGGTTCTACCTCTACATGTTCCTGGTGCACCTCGTCCTGGGGACGGCGATCGTCCTCCCGGTCGTGGTCTTCGGCCTGGCGCACATGCGCAACGCGCGCCACCGGCGCAACCGGCGCGCCGTGCGCGTCGGCTACGCGCTGTTCACGACGGCGCTCTTGCTGCTCGGCTCGGGGATCGTGCTGACGCGGCTCGAGGGCGTGATCGAGGTCAAGGACCCGACGACGCGCTCGATCGCCTACTGGGTGCACGTCGTCACGCCGCTCGCGGCAGCCTGGCTGTTCGTGCTGCACCGGCTGGCGGGCAAGCGCATCCGCTGGAAGGTCGGGCTGGCCTGGGCCGGCGTCGCGGCGGGCTTCGCGCTGGCGATGCTGATCGTCCAGGCGCAGGACCCGCGCCGCTGGAACGTCGAGGGCAACCCGGAAGGCGAGAAGTACTTCTTCCCCTCGCTGGCCCGCACGCGCAGCGGGGACTTCATCCCGGCGGCGACGCTGATGGACGAGGCCTACTGCAAGCAGTGCCACGGCGACATCCACGAGAGCTGGACGCGCAGCGTCCACCGCTTCAGCTCGTTCAACAACCCGGCCTACCTGTTCAGCGTGCGCGAGACGCGGGAGGTCTCGCTGCGCCGCGACGGCAGCGTGACGCGCTCGCGCTTCTGCGCCGGCTGCCACGACCCGGTTCCGTTCTTCAGCGGGCAGTTCAACGACCCCGAGTACGACGACGTCAACGATCCCACCGCACACGCCGGGATCACCTGCAGCGTGTGCCACAGCATCACGCACATCAACTCGGTGCGCGGCAACGGCGACTACACGATCGACGTGCCGCTGCACTATCCGTTCACCACGTCCGAGCGCGCCGCGCTGCGCTGGCTCAACCGCCAGCTGGTGCGCTCCAAGCCCGCCTTCCACAAGAAGACGTTCCTCAAGCCGCTGCATCGCACGCCCGAGTTCTGCGGCAGCTGTCACAAGGTCCATCTGCCGCCGGAGCTGAACGACTACAAGTGGCTGCGCGGGCAGAACCACTACGACGCCTTCCTGCTCAGCGGCGTCTCGGGGCACGGCGTGGCCAGCTTCTACTATCCGCCGCAGGCGCAGGCGAACTGCAACGGCTGCCACATGCCGCTCTTCGAATCGGAGGATTTCGGCGCTCGCCAGCGGGACGATTCGGGCCGGCTCAAGGTGCACGACCACATGTTCCCGTCGGCCAACACGGCCGTCGCCGTGCTCGTCGGCGACGAGCGCGCGGGGGAGATCGTCGCCGCGCACGCCAAGTTCCTCGAGGGCGTGATGCGTGTCGACCTGTTCGGCCTGCGCGAGGCCGGCCGGATCGACGGCGCGCTGACGGCGCCGCTGCGCCCCGCGCTGCCGGTGCTCGAGCCGGGTCGCAAATACCTGCTCGAGGCCGTCATCCGCACGGTCAAGATGGGGCACCTGTTCACCCAGGGGACCGCCGACTCGAACGAGGTCTGGCTCGACGTGACGGTGACGAGCGGCGGGCGCCCCGTCGGCCGCAGCGGCGGGCGGGCGGGGGACGGTGCCGTCGACCCGTGGTCGCACTTCGTCAACGCCTTCGTCATCGACCGCGAGGGCTATCGCATCGACCGCCGCAACGCGCAGGACATCTTCCTTCCGCTCTACAACCACCAGATCCCGCCCGGCGCCGCCGACACCGTGCACTACCTGCTCGAGCTGCCGCCGGACGCCCGCGACCCGATCGAGGTCGAGATCCGGCTGCAGTACCGCAAGTTCGACACGACCTACATGCAGCACGTCCACGGCTTCGACCACGTCAACCGGCTGCCGGTGCTGACCCTGGCCAGCGATCGAGTCGTGTTCGCGGTGCGGGGCGGCGCGGCGCCGGAGCCGGTCGCGCCGCCGGCGCCGCCGGCCTGGGAGCGCTGGAACGACTACGGCATCGGCCTGCTGCGCCAGGGCGCGCTGCGCCAGGCCGAGCAGGCGTTTGCCGAGGTCGAGGCGCTGGGGCGCGCCGACGGTCCGCTCAACCTGGCGCGGGTCTACCTCGAGGAAGGGCGCGTGACGCAGGAGGCACCGGAGGCGCTGCGCCGTGCGGCGAGCTTCGACCCGGCGCCGCCGCAGTGGACGCTGCTGTGGCTCGCCGGCCGCGTCAACGAGCAGAACGGCCGCTTCGACGAGGCGATCGCGAACTACCGCCAGATCGTCGAGGGCGGCTTCGAGCAGGCGGCCGGCCGCGGCTTCGACTTCGCGCTCGACTACAACCTGCTCAACCGGCTCGGCCAGTCGCTGTACGAGCGCGCGAAGCAGGAGCGGGGCGCGGCGCGGGCCGCCGAGCGAAGGCGCTTGCTCGAGGAGGCGCTCGCGGTGTTCCGGCGCGTGCTCGAGATCGACCCGGAGAACGTGACGGGCCACTACAACGCCCGGCTGCTGTACGCGGAGCTGGGCGAAGCCGAGGCGGCTGCGGCGCACGCCGAGCTGCACGCGCGCTACAAGCCGGACGACAACGCGGGCGATCGGGCGATCGCCGCGGCCCGCCGGCGCTACCCGGCGGCCAACCACGCCGCCGAGGCGGTCAAGATCTACGACCTGCGGCGCGCGGGAGCCTACGAGCTTGCACCCGCCGGCGGAGCGCTCGCCGACGGGCTCGCGACCGGCGGCGAGGGCCGGAGCGGACTGTCGGCCCGCCTCGCCGCCGGGACCGGCAGCGCGCCGGATGGGGGCTGAGCCCGCGGTGTGCGCCGGGGCACCACGCGGTTCGGCAGTGGGGATTCTCCGCGCGCTCCGTGTCGGGTCGAGAGCGTCACCGGCCAGCGCGTCCACCCGTCGCCCTCGGTCGGCGTCGGCTCACCAGGCTCGAGTCGCTCGTCGCCGTCGGCCACGGCACGGCCACGGCGCCACCACGGCCACGGCGGCGGCCGGTGACGTAGCGATGACGTCCGCGGCACGAGTAGGGGAGCGTGCGTGAGCGATCACGAGCGCACGCCGCCGCCACCGCCGGAAGAGACCGTCCCCGAGGACGACGCGATCATCGGGCGCGTCCTGCGGAGGTCGCTGGCGGTGATCGCCGCGGTCGGCGCCATCGTCGTGCTGGGCGTCGCCGTCCGCCGCGGCGCGGCTCCCGAGGAGCGCGTGCTCGAGAAGCAGGTCGGGGCGATCGCCGCTCTCGAGCGCGGCTCGGCGGCGATGCCGGCGGTGCGCTTCACCGACGTCACGCGCGCCGCGGGCATCGACTTCGTCCACGAGAGCGGGGCGCGCGGCGAGCGGCTGCTGCCGGAGACGATGGGCGGCGGCGTCGCGTGGCTCGACTTCGACACCGACGGCGACAGCGACCTGCTGCTCGTCAATTCGCGGCCGTGGCCCGGGGACGAGCGGCCCGGGCCGCCGCCGATCTCGGCGCTGTACCGCAACGACGGCGGCGGGCGGTTCTCGGACGTGGCGCGCGCGGCCGGCTTGACGGCGTCGCTCTACGGCATGGGGGCGGCGGCGGGGGATTACGACAACGACGGCGACCCCGACCTGTTCCTGACGGCGCTGGGGCCGAACCGCCTGTACCGCAACGACGGCGGCACGTTCGTCGACGTCACCGCCCGCGCCGGCGTCGGCGGCGGCGAGAACGACTGGAGCACCGGCGCGGGATTCCTCGACTACGACGCCGACGGCGATCTCGACCTGTTCGTCTGCACCTACGTCGCCTGGTCGAAGGAGATCGACCTCGAGCTGAACTTCACGCTCAACGGCCGCGACCGCGCCTACGGTCCGCCGACCAGCTACCAGGGCACGCACTCCTACCTGTACCGCAACGACGGCGGGGACCGCTTCACGGACGTCTCGGCCGCGGCGGGGATCCAGGTGCTGAATCCGCTGACCGGGCTCCCCGCCGGGAAGGCGCTGGCGGCGACCTTCGGCGATCTCGATCGCGACGGCTGGATCGACATCGTCGTCGCCAACGACACCGTGCAGAACTTCCTGTTCCACAACCGTGGCGACGGGACGTTCGAGGAGATCGGTGCCGTCGCCGGCGTCGGCTTCGACAGCGAGGGGAACGCCACCGGCGCGATGGGCATCGACCTCGCCCACTACCGCGGCGACGACCACGTGGCGATCGGCATCGGCAACTTCGCCAACGAGATGACGTCGTTCTACGTCGGACGGATCGGCGAGCTGCGCTACACCGACGAGGCGACGGGCGAGGGCATCGGCGCGCCGAGCCGGCTGTTCCTCAAGTTCGGGCTGTTCTTCTTCGACTACGACCTCGACGGGCGGCTCGACCTGCTCCAGGCCAACGGCCATCTGGAGAGCGAGATCGCCGAGGTCCAGGCGAGCCAGAGCTATCGCCAGCCGGCGCAGCTCTTCTGGAACGCCGGCGAGGAGGCGCGCTCGTGCTACGCCGAGGTGCCGCGCGAGAGCACGGGGGACCTGGGGCGGCCGATCGTCGGGCGCGGCGCGGCCTTTGCCGACATCGACGCCGACGGTGACCTCGACGTCGTGCTGACCCAGACCGGCGGTCCGCCGCTGCTGTTGCGCAACGAGCAGGCGCTCGGCCACCACTGGCTGCGCGTGAGGCCGGTCGGCCGCCGCACCAATCGCGACGCGATCGGCGCCTGGGTCGAGGTCGAGTCGGGCGGGCGCGTGCAGCGCCGGCAGGTGATGCCGACCCGCAGCTACCTGTCCCAGGTCGAGCTGCCGGTCACCTTCGGCCTCGGCCCGGCCACGCGCGTCGATCGCCTGACCGTCTTTTGGCCCGACGGCACGGCGCAGGAGCTGAGCGATCCGGGGATCGACCGGCCGATCGAGGTGCTCGAGCAGGGCTGACGCCGGACGGGGCTCGGCACCGCCCCACCGGCACCCTCGTTCCGTGCTCGGTCAGCCGCGCTGACGGCCGTGCCCCCGGCGCACCGACCGGATCGGCCCTGGACGGCCGATCGTCCAGTTGTCCGGTGCGGCACCTGCGGACTGCATTCCGGGCATGCGATCCGCTCGGATCGCCCGGGCATGCCCCCAGATGTGGTGTATGTCCGAGGGGATCTGGCGGGACTCAGCGGCTATGCGTTCGACACCAGTGGCGCCCGTTGTCCTTGCTCGATCCGGCGATCCCACCCGTGGGCGCCGGCTGGTACTACCGGTTCCATCCGGACCCCGCTGGAAGCTGGCAGAGCAGCGCGGGTGCGGAGCCAGGCCGCGACGCCGCGCTGCCATAGCTGGGTCGAGAAAGCCGCTCCTGCTCGACCTCTCAGCCGTCGAGTCTGCGACGAGCGCGACTCCGGGGCGATCGCCGGCCCCGCCGAGCGGTGGCTTCTTTACGTCGAGCTGAACTTCATCGCCGAAGACACAGCCTCCAGGCGCTCGGGGCTGGACTTTCCGGCCGTGGCGGCGAGTTCCCCTGGGCGGCAACTCTCGATTGAGGAGTGGTGTCACAAGCAGACTTTGCGGTGCATTGTCCGCAAGCGTGGCATTGACACGCGACACGCGCCCGTGGTCTGATCGCGAGCATCGGGGATCACCGGCACCGATGCGCCCGGCATCCGCTGCACGGTGGCAAAGAGGGGGCAATGTCCAAGAGTATGGCGATCCGCGCGCTGTCTCGCTGGTCGGTGCTGGTCGCAGGAGTCGCGAGCGTCGCGCTCGGTGGACTCCTCGTCCGTGTGATGGGAAGGGGCGGTACGCCCGTCAGCGCAACGATCTTCCTGATGGAGGATAGGAACTATATCCTGTCTCCCCCCGAGTGCCCCGATCCGATCCAGGGCATCACGAGCGCGGCGGCGCTCGAGGCGGAGATGCGCACGCAGTTCGGCCAGAGCGGGCTGCAGCTCCAGGTCGCGAGATGGATCGGGACCGGAACGGGGGTGCCGACGTTCGAATGCTACCCCGCCGGCAGCACGATCTTTCCCGGCGGCTTCTGCGCGACCTGCTTCTGCTCGTCGACGACCAATTCGCTCACGTGGAAGCCGCGCGAGGGGATCTACATCCGCTTCGACGTCACCGCGGGCAGCAGCGTGGCCGGCAACTTCACCTGGAACGGCTCGGAGAATCCGCCGGCCGTGTACAACCTCTTCGGTCCCGATTCGAACTTGATCGCCGTTCCGTATCCACCGGCGCCCCATCCCGCCAACGCACGCGAGCTGTTCGAGCAACTTGCCGTCCTCTATCCGATCCAGATCATCAGCAGACTGGACCCGGCGACCGATACTTTCGATTTCTACACCTACGGCGGCAGCAGCATCCCGCCGAACGGCTGGACGATCCAGCCCGGGGAGGGCTACGTGGCCAAGGCGGCGAACGGGCTTCCTCCCGGCAGTCCCGGCGCCGGCAGCGCGACCCTCACCGGGAAGGCCTACGTCGACGAAGTCACGGCCGACGGAGAGCTGACCGTCGGAGAGGCGTCCCTCGCCAAGCGCGTCGTGTACGTGTTCGACGCGAGCAACGCACCCGTCGCAGCGACGCTCACGGACAACCAAGGAGACTACACCGTCTTCGTCGCTCCCGGCAGCTATCAGATCATCGCCAAGAAGGACCCGGCGGAGACGTTCACGGCGAGCGCGACCAACTGCGACGCCACGGCGCCGAACCGCTGCGACGTCACGGTCGCGGCGAGCCAGACGCGATCGGGGCTGAATCTCGGCCGGACTCCGATCGATGACCTCGGCGTCAGCCTGTATCCGATCTTCACGCCTCCGAACGGCGCGCCCTGTCCGAACGTCGACATGAAGCTGTGCACGCGCTACCGGAACCGCGGTGATTTCCCCGAGCCCGCGGCGGAGGTGCAGCTGCAGCTACCGCCGGTCGCCGACGTGACGTTCCATCCTGCCGCGACCAGCACCAGCAACTGCACGTTCCCGCCGGTCAACCTCGCGACTGCCGCGCCGGACGCAAACAATCGCATCTCGTGGGACATCGGCGGCATCGGCCGCGGGGACGAGTGCACGGTGTGCGTCGAGTTCGAGGTGCTCGTTCCGCTCAACGCCCCGATCGCCGCCAGCGCGGCGATCTACCTGCCCTCCTTCCCCACGCAGGACTCGGTCACGACCGGCGAATCGGCGAACCTGAGCGTCTTCGCGCGCTCCGCCAGTTGCAGCTACGACCCCAACGACAAGCAGGTCGTGCCGGCATGCGGCGCATCGGGCTACGTCGAGGACGGCCAGACCCTGACCTATCTCGTGCGGTTCCAGAACCTGGGGAACGCCCCGGCCACCGACGTCGTGCTGCGCGACATGCTGAGCCGCGAGCTGGACGAGGCGACGCTCGAGGTCGTGGACACGAGCCACGCATTGGCCGGGCTGACGCTCGACGGCAACCGCATCCTGACCTTCTCCTTCCTCGGCATCAACCTGCCGCCGGCGAGCCTCGACGACGCGGGCAGCCGCGGTCACGTGCTGTTCCGCGTCCAGCCGCGGGCCGGCTTACCCCAGGGAACGGAGATCACGAACCGTGCCTCCATCTTCTTCGACCTGAATCCGCCGGTCGTGACGAACTCGGTCCTGAGCACGATCTCGAGCGACTCCGACGGCGACGAACTGCCCGATCCCTGCGACAATTGTCCGGCGGCGCCGAACGCGCTGCAGGACGATCTGGACCAGGACGGGCTCGGCGACGTGTGCGATCCCGACGACGACGGGGATGGAGTCGGCGATGCGGTGGACAACTGCCCTCAGGCGTACAATCCGGCCCAGGATCCGGCCGTCTTCCCGCACCCGGTCCTGGCCACGAGCAAGAGCCGATTCTCGTGGGCGACGCACGTCGACGTCAAGTACGTTCGGGGCGACCTGGACCTGGTGAGCACCTACGCCTTCGACGTGAGCGGAGCGCTCGCCGCGACGCGGTCGCACATCGACCCGGCGATCCCGACGGCGGGCGGCAGGTGGTACTACCTGTACCGACCGGACTGCCCCGCGGGGAGCTGGCAGACCACCGCGGGCGCGGAGCCTGCGCGGGACGCGGCGCTCCCCTAGGACGACGCCGGCGAGGCGCGTCGTGTCGCTCTCGCGCCGCGAGTGGACAGCCGGGCGCAGCAGGAGCTGGGGCCGCAGGAGCCGTTCGACGCGGGCGGACGCTCGGTGCGCCGGCTTGTCGATCGATCGCTTCCGTGCCCACGGAAACGACCAGCAGTTCCTCGTCGGGGCGACTGGCGCCGCGCTCGCGCGCGGGCACGGCCACGCCGCGGAAGGCGCGGACTGCGCACGCAGCGCCGCGCGAACGCCCTCGCTCTCGCTCAGCGCGAAGCCGGAACGAGGAGCACGGGGCATTGCGCGGTCTGGATCACGCGATCGGCGACGCTGCCGAGGGGCACGGGGCGCCGGGGCCCCCCGCGGCCGTGCGACACGAGCAGCACGAGGTCGATCGCCTCCGCTTCGCTCGTGGCCACGATCGTCCGGGCGGGACCCGAGCCGCCGACGGACGAGCGCACACGCAGGCCCTCCGCGCGCAGCGCGGCCTCGACCCGCCCGATGTAGTCCTCGAGGCCCGCTTGCTCGGTGTCCGCTTCCGGGACCGCCAGCAGCAGGATCTCGCCGTCGAACTCACGGGCGAGCCGGCGGGCGTAACGCAACGCGCGCTCGGCGCTCGTCGACCCGTCGAGGTTGACGAGCAGACGCCGGAAGCGGGTTCGCCGGCTGCGCCACTCGTCGAGCGGACGGATCAGCAGGACCGCACACGGGGCGACCCGCACGATCCGGTCCGCGACCGCGCTCACGAACAGCCGCTCGACATCTCTCCGTCCATGCGTCGTCATCACGATCAGGTCGGCGCCGACGTCGCGGGCCAGGCGCGGGACGACCGCGTCGGGCCGGCCGGAGCCCACCAGCAGATCGACCGTGAGGCCGGACTTGCGCAGCCCGGAGGCGGTCTGGTCGAGATAGTCCTCGAGGTTGTCCTGGAGTTCCTCCGCGGAGTCGCGCTCCGCCGGCCGCGGCCGCGCCGCGATCAGCGTCAGCGTGCAGCCGAAGGCATGGCACAGCGCCTCGGCCGGCGGAAGAGCCGTCTCCGCCAGCGGCGTTCCGCTGAGCGGAACCACGATGTCCTTGAAGATCGGCTCGTCGCTCGGGCGTCCCTCGCGCTGGTAGGGCAGGAGGTACTGCCCGGTGAAGATGCGTCCCAGGTGCTCGCCGAGCGCGACCGGCTCGCCCAGGCGCCGGCGAAAATAACTGAACGCCGCGTACAGCAGCGGGATGAACAGCAGGTAGGTCCAGGCACCCTCGGCGAAGCGCTCGACGAAGATCACGACGGTCGCGATGGTGGTGAGCAGGGCCGCGAGCGCCGTCCCGGCGAGCGCCGCCAGCCGCCCGAGCGAGACGCCCGGGCGGCACTCGCGCGCGAGCCGTTTGGCCGCCGCCCAGCCGGTCATGCTCAGCAGGATGAACACGCCCGCCGCGTACAGCGCGAGGTAGGTCTCCTCGTGGGTGCCGAAGGCCAGGTAGCAGACGCAGACGATCCCGACCTCGATCCAGACCGGCTTGTCGGCGACGTCGAAGCGGTTCCGTTGCCCGAGGATCGCGGGGATGTAGTGGCGGTAGCGGAGGCCGAGCGCGAGGTTCTGCAGCCCCTGCGCGCTCGCGGCCGCAGCCGACGCGAGCACGATGATGCCGATGGCGGTGCCGAGGTGCGGCAGCGGGGCGGGCAGCAGCCGGTCCATCGTCTGGGTGAAGACGGACACGTGCGGATCCAGCGGATCGGCGAAGCGCAGGATCGCGGGCCCGACCACCAGCATCGTGACGGAGGTCGTACCCATGATGATCAGCAGGCTGCCGAAGGCCCGGCGGCTCTTCTCCCGCGGCGTGCCCTGGTAGGCGGCCACGAGATTGGCGAAGATCTCGATTCCCGTCATCAGGGCGAGCAGCCGCGCGTAGCCGCCCAGCGTGACGTGGAGGTTCTCCGGCGACAGCGCACGCAGGTCGAACCCGGGAAGCCTCAGGCCCGTCTTCCACACGGTCGCGATCACCATCGTCCACAGCAGGACGAGCACGCCGAGCGTCGCCGGCCCGAAAGCGCGAGCCGCCGTCCTCGGCCCGCGGTTGACGAGCCAGCCGGTGAGCAGGCTCAAGCCCACGGCGATCAGCGTGCGGTGCTGGATCCCCGCCGTCCTTTCGTTGAGCAGCGGGTAGCGGTCGGCGAGCAGCGTCACGAGCGCGGCCATGCTCACGAGGAACGTGAGCGTGTACTCGACGAACGTGATCCCGGCGTTGACCCGCACCGCCCAGCCGCCGAATTCCTCCTCGCTCAGCCCGCTTCCGCCGCTGCCGTCGGTCACCCAGCCCATCACCTGGCGATACATCGCGGAGACGAGCACGACCGTCACGACGACGAGCCACAGGCTGGCCCCGAACACGACCTCCACCATGCCGGCGGCGAGGATCAGCTTCAGGAACGGACCGAAGACGTAGAGCGGCGAGGTCGCGGGGTCTCCCCCGCCGGCGAGTGCGCCCTGGAAGGAGTTCCGGAGTCGATGCGATACGTGCGCCACGCAGGTCGACCGGGTCGCTCAGCCCGAGCGACGCGTGAGACACCGTCGTAGGATGGCGCACGCGCGCCCGGCCGCTCTCCGGTTCGCGGCCGCGACGACGCGCCGGAGCGTCGCCGGCCTACACTCGAGCGACGAGGACGGCGGCGGCACGGCGACCCCGGGACGGGACGGCGGCGGGGTTTCACGTCCCTCGGGCATCGAACCTCTCGTGTTCCGCGTCGAGCGGAACGGGTGCTTCCTTCCGTCGCTCGACGGGATACTACGTCAGGCGATGCGTGCCCGTCACGCGTCCGCCCGGCCGGTTCGTTGCACCGCCCGAGAGAGGATCGCGGCTTCCCGACCCGACCCACGACACCACGGGAGCCGGGGCTCACCTGCGCGACACGATGTATGATGCGGGAGTGTCCGACCAGCAGGATGACGCCAGGCGATCGCGTGCCACGGCTCGCGGGTCGTGGCCCGTACGCAGGTTCCACCTCGGTGCGGAGCCGCCCGACGACCTGAGCGATTCCACCACGGCCGAGCAGCGGCTGGCGATGATGTGGCCGCTGGCGGTGGAGGCCTGGTTGCTCGCCGGCAGGCCGTTGCCCGACTATCCGCGAAGCCGCGCGCCGATCCGGCGGTTCCGGCGCGAGCTGCCCTGAGGCCGCTTGAACGAGGACTTCCGCGACGTGCTCCACGCGCTGCTCGATGCCGGCGCGCGGTTCCTGGTCGTCGGCGCGCACGCGATGGCCGTTCACGGAGTCCCGCGGGCCACCGGCGATCTCGACCTGTGGATCGATCCGGAGCCGCTCAATGCGGCACGCGTCTGGCAGGCGCTGCTGGACTTCGGAGCGCCGGCCGGCAGCAAGGGCATCGCGCAGGAGGATCTCGCGACTCCGGGAATCGTGGTGCAGATCGGACTGCCGCCGCGACGCATCGACATCCTGACGCGAGTCAGCGGCCTCGACTTCGAGCGCGCCTGGGGCAACCGGGTGCTGCATGCCCTCGGTTCGCGGGACGTGCCCTACTTGAGCCGCGCGGATCTCGTGAGCAACAAGCGGGCGAGCGCCAGGTCCAAGGACCTCGTCGATCTCGAGATCCTGGAACGGTCCGAACCGTAGCCCCGGCCCCGGCGGGGAGCGACCGTCGCACGGCGAGCCCGTGATGCGAGCGCTCTCTGCTGCGGTCCTCCTCGATGAGCGGACGATGTCCGTCATCGGTCGGTCCACAGCGATCGACTCCGAGTGCGACCGCGTCACGGTCGGGGGAACCGTGGCGCACACGGCCCGCGGCTCGCCCCTCCGGCGCGGACGCTCGCCGACTGCGCGCCCGTCGAACGCGAGGCGCAGGAGATGCGCGCCACGCGGAAACCGCGGCATGCGGCCAGGTTTGCCGCCGGCTCCGCGCGCACCTATGTTTGCTCGCGGCCGCGGGGATCGAGGGAGCGTGTGGCTCGGGTCTGGAGTCGCCACACCGCCCGCGGAGCGGGAGGGCGGTCATGGACCCGGGCCGGTGCTGGGTGGTCGTGCTGGCGGCCGGCTCGGGGGATCGAGTCCGGCACCTGACGCGAGACCCCTGCGGCGCCCCGGTGCCGAAGCAGTTCTTCGCACCCGGCGGCTCGCGCTCGATGTTGCGCTGCACGATCGAGCGCGCCACGCGTCTCGTACCTCTCTCACGCGTCGTGGTGATCGTCGCGCGGGAGCACCGCCGATGGTGGGAGGCCGAGCTGGCGGACCTGCCGCCCGACAACGTGGTCGTGCAGCCCGCCAATCGCGGGACCGCCGCCGGGATCCTGCTCCCGTTCCTCACGGTCTTGCGGCGCGACCCGCTGGCGACGATCCTCACGCTGCCGTCCGATCACCACGTGGAGCGGCCGGAGGTCCTGGACGAGGCGGTGCTCGACGCGATCGAGGCCGCCCGGACGGACGAGAGCCGGATCGTGCTGCTCGGGGTTCCGCCCGAGGAGTTCGATCGCGAGTACGGGTGGCTCGTCCCCGTTCCTCCGGCGACGACCGGGAAGATCGCGCGGGTCGCGGCGTTCGTCGAGAAACCGGCCGCGGCGATCGCGCGGGGCCTGTCGCGGCGCGGTGCCCTGGTCAACACGCTGATCTTCGCCGCTTCTTCCGCGGCCCTGTCGCGCCTGTTCGAGAGCGCCGCGCCCGAGCTGCTGGCGCGGTTCGGGGACGCGGAGCGCAGCTCGTCGGCGTCGGCGCTGGAGCGGCTGTACCAGACGATTCCGGCGGCGGATTTCAGCCGCGAGCTCCTGGAGTGCTCGCCCGAGATGCTGGCCGTGCTGCCCGTGGCGCGCTGCGGGTGGATCGACCTCGGAACGCCGGCGCGTCTGCAGCACCACCGCGCTCGCCGCGATCCCGCCGCGGACGCCGAGCCGGCGGGCAGCACGCCGCGCGTCGCTCCTCGCGACGTGAATTGACCCGTCGTCCGCGCCCCGCACCGCGTCGTGGGGGCGGCCCCCGACCACGGTCCGCGTGCCGGCGGCTCCGCGACGCGTCGCTGGGCGAGCCGGGCTAGCGGGGAGCGGGACGGGCGTGGAACCGGGCGTCAGCGTCGCTTGCCCGTACTGCGGCGAGCCCACGTGGGTCGCCGTCGATCCGGACGGTGGCTCGCGCCAGCGATTCGTCTCCGACTGCGAGGTCTGCTGTCGGCCGATCCACGCCCGGGTGACGCTCCACCCGGACGGGTCGATCCTCGCTCACGCGCGCACGGAAGACGACGCCGGGTGAGGTCGCTCGCTCGGGAACGCCGCGCCACGCCACGCGGGACGGAACCTCGGTCGGATCCCACCGCGTGCTTCGCGGTGACGCCCGCCGCGGGAGCCCTTCATGCGTCGTCCGTTAGCGGATCCCGTTCGGGGCGGCTAAGCTAGGTCGCTCCGGAGGGAGGCGATGACGGGCGGACGGCTGTCGGAGACGGGCGCGACGTGGCTGGCCTTCGCGCTGCTGACCGTGGTGAACTGGGGACTGTACGGAGTCCTGCTGCACACCGGGCAGACCGCGATGAGCGACCCGGCCCACGGCCGGTACAAGGCGTTCCTGCTGGTCGGCGTGGCCTACGTGCTGACGGCCGTGCTCGCTCCGCTCGCGGTGCTGGCGACGGTCGGCGCCTCGTGGAGCTTCCCCGCGCGCGGCGTGCTCTGGTCCTTGGCCGCGGGCGTCACCGGAGCCGCCGGCGCCTTCTTCGTGCTGCTGGCTTTCGCGGCCAAGGGCTCGCCCGCGGTCGTGATGTCGATCGTCTTCGCCGGCGCGCCGATCGTCAACGCGTTCGTCGCCACCGCGCTGCACCCGCCGGCAGGCGGGTGGTCGGCGCTGCGCTGGCAGTTCGTCGCCGGCATCCTGCTCGCCGCGGCGGGCGGTTACCTCGTCGTGTCGTACAAGCCAGGCACTTGACTCGCTCCGGGCGGCGGCAGCCCGCGCTCCGCCGCGCGCGCAGCGCTCGGGAGAACGGCGCATGAAACCGTCGCGAACACGCTCCGCCCTGACCGTGGCCGCGGCCCTGACGCTCGCGCCGCTGTCGGCCGAGGAGTGGCCGTTGTGGCGCGGTCCGTCGCAGGACGGGACGTCGGCCGAGACCGGGCTGCCGTCGAGCTGGTCGCCTGAAGGCGAGAACCTGCTGTGGAAGGCGCCGTTCATCGGGCGCTCGACCCCGGTCGTGTCCCACGGCCGGGTCACGGTCGTCGGTCGCGTCGGGGACGGGATCACGAAGCAGGAGGTCGTCGCCGGCTTCGACGCCGAGTCGGGCCGCAAGCTGTGGGAGCACCGGCACAACGTCTACAACACGACGGTGGCGTTCAACCGCCTGGGCTGGGCCAGCCCCGCGGCCGACGCCGAGACCGGGAACGTCTACGTCCACGGCGCCGGCGGCCAGCTGATCGCCTTCGACAAGGATGGCCGCGTGCTGTGGCAGCGGATGCTCAACGAGGAGTTCGGCCGCGCCTCGGGCTACGGCGGGAGGACGCAAACGCCGATCGTGTGGGGTGACCAACTGCTGCTCAGCTCGATCACGATGGGCTGGGGCGACCAGTCGCCGCCGCGCCACCGCTACTTCTCGTTCGACAAGCACACGGGCCAGGTGTTGTGGGTCTCGGCGCCGGGCGGCATGCCGCAGGACATGAACACGCAGTCGGGAGCCGTCGTCGCCGAGATCGGCGGGCGACACCTGATCGTCGCCGGGGACGCCGACGGGTCGGTCTACGGCCTCGACCTCTTGACCGGCAACAAGCTGTGGTGGTTCCGGCTGAGCCTGCGCTCGCTCAACAGCACGCCGCTCGTCGCCGGCGACGTGGTCTTCGCGTCGCACAGCGAGGAGAACGCGGACGGGCCGACGATGGGCCGGCTGGTGGCGTTCAAGGGCAGCGGGAGCGGCGACCTGGCGGGGCAGGAGCTGTGGCGGATCGACGAGCTGGCCGCAGGCTTTCCGTCGCCGGCGTTCCGCGGCGGCAAGCTGTTCGTGGTCGACAACGCGGCCGACCTCCACCGCATCGACGCCGCGAGCGGCAAGATCGACTGGACCTACGGTCTCGGCACCGTGGGCAAGGCCTCGCCCGTGCTGGCCGACGGCAAGATCTACGTGCCGGAGGAGAACGGCCGCTTCCACATCCTGAAGGACGCCGACCGCGCCCCCGTGCCGCTCGACCTGGACGAGTTGAAGTCCGAGGGCGAGCGCTACGCGGAGCTGTACGGCTCGCCCGCCGTGGCGCGCGGGCGGATCTACCTCGCGACCGAGGGCTGGCTGTACGCGATCGGTGCGCCGGCGAAGGGCCCGCGCCCGCCGGAGGTCTACCGCGGCCCGCTGGTGCCGGCCGGGGAGGGCGCGGCCGCCCACCTGCAGGTCACCCCGGCCGAGGTCGAGCTGCTGCCGGGAGAGTCCGCGACGTTCCGCGCCCGGCTGTACGACGCGCGCGGCCGTCCGCTGGGCGAGGCGAGCCCGGCGTGGAAGATCGAGGGGCTCGGCGGCGAGATCGGGCCGGGCGGTACGCTGCGGATCGAGGCCGCGAACCGCGTCCAGGGCGGAGCCGTCGTCGCCACGGTGGGCGAGCTGCGCGGCAAGGCCCGCGTGCGCGTCGTGCGGCGGCTGCCCTGGAGCGAGGACTTCGAGCAGCACGCGGCGGGTGCCGTGCCCGTGAGCTGGGTCGGGGCACGCGGCAAGTACGAGGTCGCCGAGCGCGACGGCGGCAAGGTCCTGTTGCAGCCGGTCCGCACGAGCGGCCTGCAGCGGGCGGAGACCTTCTTCGGCGGCAGCTTCTCGAACGCCACGCTCGAGGCCGACGTGCTGGGCCGCCGCGACCGGCGCCGCGTTCCGGACATCGGCCTGATCAACGGCGGCTACACGCTGCAGCTGATGGGCGCGCACCAGCGGCTCGAGCTGAAGTCGTGGGAGGCCGAGAAGCGCATGGCGCGCAGCGTGGACTTCGCGTGGGAGACGGACGTCTGGTACCGGATGAAGCTCAGGGTCGAGGTCGCCGCGGAGCGGGCCACGGTCCGCGGCAAGGTCTGGAAGCGCGGCGAGCCGGAGCCCGAGGCGTGGACGATCGTGGCCGAGGACCCGCTGCCGATCGCCGGCGGAAGCCCCGGCCTCACCGGCTACGCCCCCGCCGAGATCGCCTTCGACAACCTGGCGATCGCGCCCAACGGCTGAGCAAGGAGCGAACGATGATCAGAACGCAAGTGATCGCGCTCGTCGCGGCGCTCGCCGCCGGGTGGGTCGCCGCCGCCGAGCGCGAGGTCGCGATGTTCGGCAACACGCCGTCGCGCAACATGGTCTCGGCGGAGAAGGGCCTGCCGACGAAGTTCGACGCCAAGAGCGGGCTGAACGTGCGCTGGGTCGCCGAGCTGGGCACGCAGAGCTACGCCGGCCCGGTCGTCGCCGGCGGCAAGGTCTTCGTCGGCTCGAACAACCAGCGGCGCTACGACCCCGAGCTCGACGGCGACCGCGGCAACCTGCTCGCCTTCGACGCGGCGACCGGCAAGTTCCTGTGGCAGGCGGCGCACCCCAAGCTGCCGCAGGGCCGGGTCAACGACTGGCCGATGCAGGGGATCTGCTCGACGCCGTACATCGAGGGCGACCGGCTGTACTACGTGTCGAACCGCGCCGAGGTGATCTGCGCCGACACCGAGGGGTTCCACGACGGCGAGAACGACGGGCCGTACGCGGACGAGAGCGAGACGCTGCCGGGCGCGGGCGAGCAGGGGCCGAAGAAGCTGGCCAAGACCGGCCTCGACGACGAGGACGTCGTCTGGCGCTACGACCTGATCGGCGAGCTGGACGTCTTCCCGCACAACCTGGCCGCGGGCAACCCGCTGGTCGTCGGCAACATCCTGTACACCGTCACCGGGCAGGGCGTGGACGAGGGTCACATCAACGTCCCGTCGCCGCTCGCGCCGACGTTCGTGGCGCTGAACAAGCTGACGGGCGAGCTGGTGTGGGAGGACAGCAGCCCCGGCGAGCGGATCTTCCACGGCAGCTGGTCGAACCCGGCCTACGGCGAGTTCGCGGGCAAGGGGCAGATCCTGATCCCCGGCGGCGACGGCTGGCTGTACGCGTTCGAGCCCAAGACCGGCGCGATCCTGTGGAAGTTCAACCTCAACCCGCCGGGAACGAAGTGGATCCTCGGCGGCCGCGGCACGGCGAACAACGTGATCTCGACGCCGGTGGTCCACGACGGCGTGGTCTACGTCGCGGTCGGCCAGGACCCCGAGCACGGCGAGGGCCCGGGGAACCTGTGGGCGATCGAGCCCGCGGGCAAGTCGGGCGACGTGACGGGCCAGGCGCTGTGGCACGTCGGCGGCGACGCCTTCCACCGCACGCTCTCGACCGCCGCGGTCCACGACGGGCTGTTGTACATCGCCGACCTGAGCGGCTTCGTCTACTGCTTCGAGGCCCGGACCGGCAAGCTGGTGTGGACCTACGACGCGCTGGCCGCGATCTGGGGCTCGACCTTCGTCGCCGACGGCAAGGTCTACATCGGCGACGAGGACGGCGACCTGGCCGTGCTGCGCGCCGGGCGCGAGCTGGAGCTGCTGCACGAGGCCAACCTCGGGGCCGCGGTCTACACGACACCGGTGGCCAAGGACGGCACGCTGTACGTGGTGAGCAACACGCGGCTGTTCGCGCTGAAGGAGGGGATCGCGCCGAAGGCGCCCGCGCCGCCGGCCAAGCCCGCGCCCGCCGCCCCCCAGGCGGGGGCCAGGTAGCGTCCGATGGAGGTCCTGCGCACGCCGCTCGCCGCCGAGGTCGCAGCGGCTCGTGCCCGGCTCGACGAGCACGTGCGCGAGATCGTGCGCTGGCACTTCGACCCGGCGAGCGGCTGCCCGTTCTGGCTCGACTTCGCGGCCCGGCTCGGCTGCGACCCGCGGCGCGAGGTCTCCGGCTACGCCGACCTGCGCCTGTTCGGTCCGTTCCAGGACGAGTGGCTGCGTGGCGGGCCGGTGCGCCGCTGGATTCCCCGCGCGCTCGCCGCCGAGCCGTGGTACGTGTTCGAGACCGGCGGCTCGACCGGCGTGCCCAAGAGCCGGATGAACCACCGCGACTTCCAGACCGACTACGAGCTGTTCGCGGCCGGGCTGTCCGACGCCTCGTTCCCGCCGGGCTCGGACTGGCTGATGCTCGGCCCGACCGGCCCGCGCCGGCTGCGCCTGGCGATCGAGCACCTGTGCCAGCATCGCGGCGGGATCTGCTTCCACGTCGATCTCGACCCGCGCTGGGTCACGAAGCTGGTGCGCGACCAGCGCTGGCGCGAGCTCGAGGCGTACAAGGCGCATTGCATCGATCAGGCGCTGACGATCCTGCGCGCACACGACACGATCCGCTGCCTGTTCACGACGCCCAAGCTGCTCGAGGCGCTGTGCGAAAAGATCTCGCTCGTCAAGCAGGGGATCCGCGGCATCTTCTGCGGCGGGACCGAGATGACGGCGCAGTTCCACCGCTTCGCGCGCGAGGAGCTGGTGCCGGGCATCGACTTCGTGCCGACCTACGGCAACACGCTGATGGGTCTGGCGCGGCCCAAGCCGTTCGATCCCACGGACGGCTACGCGATCACCTACTACCCGCCGCTGCCCCGCGCGGTGTTCGAGATCGTCGACCCCGCCGACCTCGACCGCAGCGTCGGCTACGGCGAGCGCGGGCGGGTGCTGCTGACGACCCTCACGCGCGAGTTCTTCATGCCGCGCTTTCCCGAGCGCGACGAGGGGGTGCGGGCCGAGCCGTGCAGCGCGTTTCCCTGGGACGGCGTGCGCGACCTGGGCCTCCTGTCGTCGCTGCGCGAGACGGTGTCGGTCGGGGTCTATTAGTGGAATCGAAGAGTAGCCGGGCCTGGCCATTGGGTGCTATGTGCCGAAGCGACGCAGCGATCTTCGTGAAGGGCAAGCACGATGTGACGTGGTCGGGCTGTTCGAAGCACATGCTCAGCAGGTCTTCTATTCGCGCCAAGTAGAAGTCATATTCGAAGACCGACACTTTCACTGGCTAACGAATCGCGTGATTCGGGAGCTTGTGGCCGAGGGCTTCTTAAGGGATGAGACTCGTCCGCTAGCATCTGGAGCATCCATTCACCTGTTGTGGCATAAGGGCTACCGTTACTACAAGCGAGCGGCAAAGAAGCTAGTGGATCTGGTCAATGAATACGCGGACCCGGCTGTCTCAGCGGTTGTCGGCCTGCAGGGTGAGATGATGGTCTTGGAAGGTTTCGCTCGATGTCAGTTTCTACTGAAAGGCCGAAACACAAACGAATACGGGGGCAAGAAGTGGGGAAGGAGCAAGCGGGACCTAGACTTCATCTTTGAGCGTGATTCATTGAGCTACGGTGTAGAGGTCAAGAATACGTTGGGGTACATGGACGAAGAAGAGTTCCGGGAGAAGATCGAGATCTGTCACTTTCTGGGTATTCAGGCGGTTTTTGCAGCGCGGATGCTGCCGCGGACGTGGATCTACGAGCTGAGCGAGAAAGAATGCGGTTTCGCCTTGATCCTGAAGCACCAGCTGTACCCCTGGGGGCTCCGACACCTGGCGCGTAGGGTGAGTCGGGAGCTCAAGCTACCGGTGGATTCGCCGACCGCGCTGCAGGAAGGAACGATGAAGCGTTTCATGGACTGGCATCAGGGAAAGCTGTGATTCCGAGGCGGGATTCGCAGCGGAGGGTGGGAAACTTACTGAAACTAAAGGAGTTAGTCGGTACCTCTATGAATACGTGGTGTCTGTCCGAGTCAGATGAGAGGGGGAGCAGCGGGGTGCGATGGACGCGTGGCTTGGGCCGGTGGTGGGGTCGAGCGAAACGAGCACGGCTGGCCCATCCCGTGGGTGAGGGTTGATGCTCCACGTGCCGATCCTGCGAGGCGGCCGCGCCTACCGCAGTCTCGACGTGGTGGAGCTGGGGCACGTGCGCGGGGGCGAGGCCGTAGCTGCGGTCAGCCAGGCCAACCGTGGGCTGATCGCGCGCGACCTGGCCGACATGCGCGAGCGCCGGCGCGCGCTCGAGCTGCCCGTGCGCGAGCTGCTCGCGATCTGTGGTCGCGCGGCGCGGCTCGTGGCGACGGCCGAGCTGCCGCTCGATCCGCTCGACGGCGTGAAGCAGGGACCCGAGGAGTACGTGCGGACGCTCACGGCGACGACCGGTCTGCCGCACACGCTGGCCCGGACGAACCTGGAGAAGATCCGCACGGTGCTGGCCGAGATGGAAGCGGTGCTCTCGGGGTTGACGCGCGGGCTCGAGCTCGAGGTGCTCGATTCCGGGCGAGCCGTGCAGCACGGACGCGTCGTCAGCTACCTGGCCGAGGCCGACAGCCTGGGCGTCGTCCTGCCCAGCAACTCTCCGGGCGTCCACGCGCTGTGGCTTCCGGCGCTGCCGCTCAAGGTCGGCCTCGTGCTCAAGCCGGGGTCGCGCGAGCCGTGGACGCCGTTGCGCGTCCTGCAAGCGCTGCTCGCCGCCGGCTGCCCCGCGCCACCGCTCGGCTTCTACCCGACCGATTACGGAGGCGCCGCCGAGATCCTGCTGCGCGCCGACCGCTCGATGCTGTTCGGCGACGAGACCACGGTGCGCGCCTGGCGCGACGACCGGCGGATCCAGATCCACGGGCCCGGCTGGAGCAAGGTCCTGCTCGGCCGGGATCGGGCGGACGCGTGGGAGGAGCTGATCGACGTGATGGTGGCGTCGGTCGCGGACAACGGCGGGCGCTCGTGCCTCAACGCCTCGGGTGTGTGGGTTCCGGCGCACGGGCGCGAGATCGCCGCCGAGCTGGCGGCACGGCTCGTGCGGATCGAAGCGCTGCCGCTCGATCATCCTCGGGCGGCGCTCGCCGCCTTCCCCGACCCGGCGGCCGCGCGCCGGATCTCGGCGTTCCTCGACCGCCAGCTCGCGATCCCCGGAGCCGAGGAGGTGACCGCCGGGCTGCGGCCCGGCGGCCGGCTGGCCGAGGTCGACGGCTGCACCTTCCTGCTGCCGACCGTGATCCGCTGCGACGATCCGGGCCACCCGCTCGCCGCCGCGGAGTTCCTGTTCCCGTTCGTCAGCGTGGTCGAGCTGCCGCAGGAGGAGATGCTCGAGCGCATCGGTCCCACGCTCGTCGCCACGGCCCTGACCGAGGATCGGCGCTTCGCCGCGGAGCTGCTCGGCTCGCGCGCCATCGACCGGCTGAACCTGGGCCCGATCCCGACGAGCCGGATCTCGTGGGACCAGCCGCACGAGGGCAACCTGTTCGAGCACCTCTACCGCCGCCGCGCGCTGCAAGCCGCGCATGGGTGAGCCGGGCTTCGCCGCCGCCGACTCCTGGGAGTGCGACCTCGGCCCGTCGCGGATCATCTTCGCGCGCGGCGCACTCGAGCGGCTCGGCGAAGCCGTCCGCCGCGCCGGCGGACGGCGCGTGCTCGTGGTGACGGACCGCGGCGTGCGCCGGGCCGGCCACCTGGACGCCGCCGCCGACTCGCTGCTGCGGGCGCACGCGGAGGTCGTGGTGCACGACGCCGTCGAGGAGAGTCCGACGACGCGCCACGTCGAGGAGACGGCGGCGGTGGCGCGGCGCGAGCAAGTGGACGCGTTCGTCGCCCTCGGCGGCGGCAGCGCGATGGACTGCGCCAAGGGCGCGAACTTCCTCGTGACCAACGGCGGCCGCATGGAGGACTACTGGGGAACGGGAAAGGCGACGCGGCCGATGCTGCCTGCGGTGGGCGTCCCGACGACCGCCGGCACGGGCAGCGAGGCTCAGTCCTACGCGCTGATCGCTCAGGCGGGGAGCGGCAGAAAGATGGCGTGCGGCGACCGGAAGGCGATGTTCCGCGCCGTGCTGCTCGATCCCCGCCTGCCCGCGACCGCGCCGCGGGCCGTGACGGCGGCGGCCGGGATCGACGCCGTCGCGCACGCCGTCGAGAGCTACGTCACGCGCGTGCGCAACCCGATCGCGCAGCTCTACGCCCTCGAGGCCTGGCGGCTGCTGGAGCACAGCTTCGCCGGCGTGCTGGCAAAGCCGGCGGACGAGGCCGCGCTCGGCGGGATGTTGCTCGGCGCGTTCCTCGCCGGTGCGGCGATCGAGCGTTCGATGCTCGGCGCCGCCCACGCCTGCGCCAACCCGCTGACCGCGCGCTGGCCGATCGCCCACGGCGCGGCGGTGGGGCTGATGCTGCCGCACGTCGTGCGCTTCAACGCAGCGCAGATCGGCGACCTGTACGAGCGGCTCCTCGCGGCGGCCGGCGAGCCGCCGGCCCCAGGGCCCGGCCCGCGGGAGCCGACGAACGGGGCGCCGGCGAGCGGGCCGGCCGCCGGGCCGGCGCCCGCGGAGCGACTGGAGCGGCGCCTCGTCGATTTGCGCCGCATGGCGGGCCTGCCGGAAACTCTCGAGGAATGCTCGATCCCGAAGCACCGCCTGCCGGAGCTGGCCGAGGACGCGAGCCGTCAGTGGACGGCGGGCTTCAACCCGCGTCCGGTCGCGACGGCCGACCTGCTGGCGCTGTATGAAGCGGCGTACGCACCGGCCTGAGGCGCCGGCCCGTGCCGGGGCGGCGCTCGTGGCGCTGGCCGCGGCCGGCTGCCTTCCGGCGCTCGGCGGCGACTGGCCGTTGTTCCGCGGCGACACGCGCTCGACCGGCGTCAGCGCCGAGAAGCTCCCCGCCCAGCCCGTGCCGCTGTGGAGCTTCGCCACCGAGGAGGAGGGGTTCGAGTCGACGGCGACGGTCGCCGGCTCGACGGTCTACGCCGGATCGCTCGACGGCAAGCTCTACGCGCTCGCCCTGTCGGACGGCAAGCTGCGCTGGACCTACGCCGCCGGCGCCGCGATCAAGTCCGCTCCTTCGGTCCGTGACGGATCGGTCTATTTCGGCGACGAGGCGGGGGTGTTCCACGCCGTCGACGCCGCGCGCGGAAGCGGGCGCTGGCGCTTCGAGACCGGCGGCGAGGTCGTCTCCTCGGCCAACTTCGCCGGCCCCTGCGTCGTCTTCGGCTCGAACGACGAGTCGCTCTACTGCCTGGCGCCGGCCGACGGCAAGCTGCGCTGGAAGGTCGAGACCGAGGGCTTCGTCTACGGCATGCCCGCGGTCGCGGGCGAGCAGGTGATCTCCGCGGGCTGCGACGGCGTGCTGCGCACCGTGCGCGCGGGCGACGGCGCCGTGATCCGCAAGTCCCCGATCGGAGCCTACGTCGGCGCGAGCCCGGCGCTGCACGGCACGCACGCCTATTTCGGCACCTTCGACAACAGCGTGCTCGCCGTCGATCTCGCCAGCGGCAAGATCGCCTGGACCTACCGCCACCCGGAGCGGCAGTTCCCGTTCCTGTCGTCGGCGGCGGTCGACGGGAGGCTGGTGGTGCTCGGCGGCCGCGACAAGACGGTGGTGGCGCTCGAGATCGCGAGCGGCGCCGTCGCCTGGAGCTACGCGGCCGGCGCGCGGGTCGACTCGTCGCCGGTCATCGCCGATGGCCGGGTGTGGGTCGGGGTGACGAGCGGCGAGATCGTCGGACTGGCACTAGAATCGGGAGAGCCGCGCTGGCGCTTCGACACCGGCTCGCCGGTCGTCGCCTCGCCGAGCGTGGCTGCGGGCCGGCTGGTCGTCGGAACGGTCGACGGACGGCTGCACTGCTTCGGAGCCCAGGAGCGACGCGAGGAATGACGACCCGCAGCGATCCCGCGACGACCGTCGCCGACCCGACGGAAACCGAGGTCGGCAGCGTCTTCGTCTCGAACTACCCGCCCTACTCGTTCTGGGAGATGGACCAGGTGCCGCGGGCGCTGGAGGCGCTCGGCCGCCCGGCGCAGCCCGGCACGCCCCTCGGCCTGTATCTCCACATCCCGTTTTGCCGCAAGCGCTGCAAGTTCTGCTACTTCAAGGTCTACACCGACAAGACGGGCGACGACGTGCGGCGCTACGCCGCCGCGCTGACGCGTGAGGTCGAGCTGCTCGCGGCGCTGCCGGCGATCGCGGGCCGGCCGCTGAAGTTCGTCTACTTCGGCGGCGGCACGCCGTCGTTCCTCGCGGCCAAGCAGCTGCGGGCGCTGGTCAAGCGGATCCGCACCCTGCTGCCGTGGCAGGGTGCCGAGGAGGTCACCTTCGAGTGCGAGCCCGGGACGCTGACCCGCCCCAAGGTCGAGGCGATCCGCGAGGTCGGCGTGACGCGGCTGTCCTTGGGCGTCGAGAGCTTCGACGATCGCGTGCTCGAGGAGAACGGCCGGGCCCACCGCTCGGCCGAGATCCATCGCGTGGCGCCGTGGATCCGCGCCGCCGGCTTCGCCCAGGTCAACATCGACCTGATCGCCGGCATGGTCGGCGAGACGTGGGAGACGTGGCGGGAGAACGTGCGCCGGACGCTCGAGCTGGCGCCGGACAGCGTCACGGTCTACCAGATGGAGCTGCCGTTCAACACCGTCTACTCGCGCCAGATCCTCGACGGCTCGGGATCGGTCGCGGTCGCCGACTGGGAGACCAAGCGCGCCTGGCACGACCACGCGTTCCGCGAGTTCGAGAGCGCCGGCTACCGCGTCTCGAGCGCCTACACCGTGGTCCGGCCGGGCCCGGGCGGGCGGTTCGTCTACCGCGACTCGGTCTGGCGCGGCTGCGACCTGCTCGGCACCGGCGTGGCCTCGTTCTCGCACGTCGGCGGCGTGCACTTCCAGAACGAGGCCGACTGGGGGCCGTATCTCGGCCGGGTCGAGGCCGGCGAGATCCCGATCGCGCGCGCCTTCGTCACCGACCCGGCCGAGCGCCTCACGCGCGAGATGATCCTGCAGCTGAAGCTGGGCCGCGTGGAGCGCGAGCCGTTCCGCCGCAAGTTCGGCGTCGACATCCTGGAGCGGTTCGCGCCCGCGTGGGACCGGCTCGCCGCGCGCCGGATGGTCGAGGTCGAGGACGGGACGATCCGCCTCACGCGTCCGGGACTGCTGCGCGTGGACAGCCTGCTGCCCGAGTTCTACGCCGGGCGGTACCGCGGAGCGCGCTACACCTGAGCGGCACGACCGCCCGGGTCCCGTCGCGGGGGAGACGATCGTCCGGGCGCAGCCCGGGCGCGTCGAGCTTGACATGTGCTCCACATGAAAGTAAGCTCATGACATGTCGAAGATGATCCAGATCCGGAACGTCCCGGACGAACTGCATCGCGAGCTGAAGGCGCGGGCCGCGGTCGAGGGGCTCGCGCTGTCCGAGTACCTGCTGCGAGAGGTGCGACGCGCCGCGCAGCGGCCGACGCTCGCGGAGCTGAGGCGACGGATCGTCCAGCGCACACGGCCGCGGCTCCGAGTCCCGCCCGCCCGCGCGGTGCGTGCCGAGCGGGACCGGCGTTGATCGTCGTCGACGCGTCGGCGGTGCTCGAGGTCCTGCTGAACACGAGTGCCGGAGCGCGCATCGGCGACCGGATCTTGAGTGGCGACGAGACGTTGCACGCGCCGCACCTGCTCGATCTCGAGGTGGCCCAGGTGCTGAGGCGGTACGCGGCAAGCGGAGAGCTGGCGGCGGACCGCGGGGCCGAAGCGCTGGAGGATCTCGCCGGGTTTCCCCTGCAGCGTTACCCGCACGACTTATTGCTGTCGCGCATCTGGGAGCTGAGGGGCAACGCCACGGCCTACGATGCCGCCTACGTCGCTCTGGCCGAGGTCCTGGGTGCCGTGCTCCTCACCCGGGACGCGCGACTGGCACGGATGGCGGGGCACGCGGCGCGGATCGAGCTGGTGTGATGGACCCCGGGGGTAAAGACTTGTAAACCAGGTCTTTGCGTTCGAACTCCTCCTGCGGCTATCCTCGTCGGCCCACACCTCGGTCGAGGAGAGCCGCATGCGTACAACCTGGCGCGCCGCCGGCCCGCGGCCCGAGCGGCGCTTCCCACGGGCAGCGGCGCTGCCGCTCGCGGCTTGCGTGGTCGCCGGGCCGGCCGCCGCCGGCGACTGGCCGCAGTTCCGCGGACCGAATCGCGACGGCATCTCCGCCGAGAGCGGCCTGCTCGAGACGTGGCCGGAGGGCGGACCGAAGGTGCTGTGGCGCGCCGCGCTGGGGGACGGCTTCTCGGCGCTCGCCGTCACGGCCGGGCGCGTCTACACGCTGTTCTCCCGCGGTGACGACGAGTTCGCAGGGTGCTTCGACGCCGCCAGCGGCGCCGAGCTGTGGCGCACGCGCCTGGACCGGGCGTGGCGCGACGAGTTCGGCGACGGGCCGCGGTCCACCCCGACCGTGGACGGCGATCAGCTCTACGCGTTCAGCTCCCGCGGCAAGCTGTACGCGCTGGCCGCCGCCGACGGCGCGGTGCGCTGGACGCGCGACACCGCGAGCGACTTCTCGGCCGAGCCGCCGCAGTGGGGCGTCGCCACCTCGCCGCTCGTCGAGGGCGACCGGTTGCTGGTCGACGTCGGCGGCGCGGGGGGCAGCTCGCTCGTCGCCTTCGACAAGCAGACCGGCAAGGAGCTGTGGCGCTCGCAGGACGACAAGCCCGGCTACGCGGCGCCCGTCGCCTTCACGGCCGGCGGCGTGCGCCAGGCCGTGTTCTTCACCGGCACGGGATTGGTCGCCGTGGCGCCGGCGGACGGCAAGCTGCTGTGGCGGCTGCCGTGGGAGACGGCGTGGGACGTCAACGCCGCCACGCCGGTGTTCATCCCGCCCGATCGGGTCTTCGTCTCGTCGGGCTACGACGTCGGCGCCGCGGTCTACCGTCTCACGGCCGCCGAGGGCGCGGTCTCACCCGCCGAGATCTGGAAGAACCGCGAGATGAAGAACAAGTTCTCCAGCTCGCTGCTGCACGCCGGGCATCTCTACGGCTTCGACGAGAAGACGCTGAAGTGCATCGACGCCGCGAGCGGCGAGACGCGGTGGCAGGCGCGCGGGCTCGGCCATGGATCGCTGCTGTACGCCGACGGTCGGCTGGTCGTGCTCGGCGAGCAGGGTGAGCTGGCGCTGGTCGACGCGACGCCCGAGGCGTATCGCGAGCGGGCGCGGGTCCGGGTGTTCGAGGGCAAGACCTGGACCGCGCCGGCGCTCGCGGCGGGCCGCCTGTATTTGCGCGATCAGAAGGAGCTGGTGGCGCTCGACCTCGCGGCCCGGAAGGCCGCGGAGCGCCCCGCCGAGGGGACTCCGTAGCAACGCTTGCCGGCGAAGGCGCTCGCGGCCTGAGCCGTGCGTGGGGGAAGCATTGTCACGTCAGCGGCTCGAGCGCGTGGCCCTGTCCCTGATCCTGTCGGCCGCCGCGGCGCCGATCCTGGCCCGGCCGACCGAGCCGGTGCGGTCGGCCGCTCCCGACCGCTCCGCCGCGGAGACCGCCGCGGGCGGCGCCGCCGCCGGCGACGGGCGGGGCGACCTCGTCGAGTACGTCGAGGTCAACGTCTCGGAGCTGCCGACCTCGAACACGATCGCCACCAAGCTGCCGACGCCGCAGCAGCAGACGCCGGCCAACGTCGGCACGGTGGGCGGCGCCCTGCTGCGCGAGCAGGATGCCGAGGTGCTGGGCGACGCGCTGCGCAACATCAGCGGCGTCAACGTCCAGGCCGGCCCGGCGGTGCACGACTTCTTCGCGATCCGCGGCTTCGACTCGCTGTCGAGCGCGCTCGTGATGGTCGACGGCGTGTCGGAGCCGGAGGCGACGTTCTACGAACTCTACAACTTCGAGGGGGTCGAGGTGCTGAAGGGGCCCGGCGGCTTCCTCTACGGGAGCAGCGCGGCCGGGAACAACGCCCTGGGAGGGGCGGTCAACATGGTGCGCAAGCAGCCGCTGCCCGGGGATTTCGCCGTCGTCGGCGCGAGTTTCGGCAGCCACGCGAGCCGCGAGGGCACGCTCGACTGGAACCTCGCCTCGGCCGGCGGCGAGCGGGCGTTCCGGCTCAACGCGATCTTCGACGAGGCGGACGGCTACCGCGACGACCACGACCGCGAGTTCTTCGGCGTCAATCCCGGCTTGAGCTGGAAGGCCGGCGAGCGGACGAGCTTCAATCTCAACGTCGAGGTCGCCGGCGCCGAGTCGCGGCCCGACAGCGGGCTGCCGCTGCACGACGCGGACGGGCCGGGGCCCGGGTCCGCGGGCATCCCCGCCGTGTCGCGCCGCACCTCGTACCAGTCGCCGGTCGAGTTCTCGGAGCAGGACATCGTGCGCCTGCAGTTCAACTGGGAGTCACAGTTGAGCGACAAGCTGCGACTGCGCAACAAGCTCTACCACCGCTCGCTCGACTGGAACTCGGCCGGGTCGCTGCTGCACGGCACCGTCGACCTCGGCTCCGGTCCGCTCGTGCTGCGCACGCTGACGACGCTCGACGACGAGCAGCGGTTTTCCGGCAACCAGTTCGAGGCCGTGCTCGGTATCGAGACCGGCTCGGTGCGGCACGAGATCCTGGCCGGCGTCGAGCTGGCGCGCTACGCGGACGAGTTCACGCTGGCCTACCTGCCGCCGCAGCTGTCGTTCACGCCGTTCGGGCCCTTTCCCTGCGACCCGTCGGCGCCGGGGATGCCGTGCATCGAGCTGTTCGATCCGCACGAGACCTTCACCGCGATCCCGGCCGACGCCGCGTTCGTGCCGCTCGGGGCGGGGGACTCGACGAGCGACGTCGTCGCTCCCTACGTCGTCGATCAGATGCGGATCTCGCCGCGAATCCACCTGTCGCTCGGGGCGCGCTACGACTCGATCGACTTCGAGGACGACGTCTCCGGCCGGTCGCGCCACGACGCCGAGCTGAGCCCGATGCTCGGCCTGGTCGTGGCACCCGACGAGGCGCTGTCGCTGTACGGCAACGTCGGCCGCTCGCATGCGCCGGCGATCTCGTCCCGCGGGGTGACGGGCGAGCTCGAGCCGGAGCGCGGGACGCAGGCCGAGATCGGCGTCAAGCAGCGGTTCCTCGACGGGCGGCTGCAGACGACGGTCGCCGTCTACCACATCGAGCGCGAGAACATCCCGATCCCGGACGAGACGGGCTTCCTGCTGCAGAACGGCGACCAGGAGTCGCGGGGCGTCGAGATCGAGGCCGCGGCCGAGCCGCTGCCGCGGCTGAGGACGCTGTTCTCGTACGCGTTCAACGACTCCGAGCTGACGCGCTTCCGCGATACGGATCCGGCGACCGGCATGACGCGCGACCTGTCGGGCAACACGCCGCCCTACGCGCCGGAGCACGTGGCCAATCTGTGGGTCAGCAAGAGCTTCGCGAGCGGCTTCGGCGTGGCCGGCGGCGCGCGCTACTGGAGCGGCCAGTTCTTCAGCGCCGACAACGCGTTCGAAGTCGACGGCGCGCTCGTGCTCGACGCGGCCGCGTTCTACGACCTCGAGGCCTGGCGCTTCAAGCTGAACGTCAAGAACCTGACGGACGAGGAGTACGAGAGCGGGAGCTTCGCCTCGACCTCGGTCGTCCCGGCCAACCCGCTCTCGGTCTACGGCAGCCTCGACTACCGCTTCTGATGGGCGGGGCACCGCGCGGCGCCGCAGCCGGCGGTACCGCGTCCTCGACGGCGGGCCTGAGCGGCATGAGGATCGCCTACATCTCGGCGGGCGCCGCGGGCATGTACTGCGGGAGCTGCCTGCACGACAACACGCTGGCCCGGGCGCTGATCCGCCGCGGCCACGACGTCGCGCTGGTGCCGCTGTACACCCCGATCCGCACCGACGAGGAGGACGTCAGCCTCGACCGGGTGTTCTACGGCGCGGTCGGCGTCTACCTCGAGCAGCGCTCGGCGCTGTTCCGGCGCATGCCGCGCTGGCTCGACCGTCTGCTGAGCCGCCCCGGCCTCCTGCGCTGGGTCTCCCGCCGCGGCGCCGCGACGGTCGACGCCCCGCGGCTCGGCGCGCTCACGCTGTCCGTGCTGCGCGGCGAGGAGGGCAACCAGCGCGCGGACCTGGAGCGCCTCGTCGCCTGGCTGCGCGCGGAGTTCCGGCCCGAGATCGTGCACCTCTCGAACTCGATGATGGCCGGCCTGGCGCGCCGCATCCGCGCCGAGCTGCGCGTGCCGGTGGTCTGCTCGGTGCAGGGCGAGGACCTGTTCCTCGATCAGCTCGCGGAGCCGTACCTCGCACCGGTGCACGCGGAGCTGCGTGAGCGCGCGGCGGACGTCGATGGATTCATCGCGACGAATCGATCGTACGCGGAGCAGATGGCGAAGGTGCTCGGCGTGCCGGCGGGGCGCATGCACCGCGTGCGCCTGGGGATCGACGTCGAGAGCTTCGCCCAAAGCGGTGCCGCCCCGGCCGAGCGCCCGTTCGTGATCGGCTACCTCGCGCGGCTGTGCCCGGAAAAAGGGCTGCACCTGCTGGTCGACGCCGTCCGCAGCCTGGTCGAGCGCCGCGGCGCGGACGCCTTGCGGCTGCGCATCGCCGGCTACCTCGGCGCGCGTGACCGCGACTACGTCTCCGGCGTGATGCGCCGGATCCGGGAGTGGGGGCTCGAGCAGGTCGTCGAGTCCTGCGGCGAGGTCGACCGGCGGCAGAAGATCGACTTTCTGGGCTCGCTCCACGTCCTGTCCGTGCCGACGACCTACCGTGAGCCGAAGGGGCTGTTCGCGCTCGAGGCCCTCGCCGCCGGCGTGCCGGTCGTGCTGCCGCGGCACGGCTCGTTCCCCGAGATCGTCGAGGAGACGGGCGGGGGCGTGCTGTTCGAGCCGGCGTCGGCCGCGGCGCTGGCGCGGGCGCTGGAATCGCTGATCGACGATCCCGCGCGGCGGGCGGAGCTGGGCCGGCGCGGCCGGGAGGCGGTCCGCCGGGTGCACGACGATGCGACGATGGCGGCCGAGACCGAGCGGGTCTACGCGCTGCATCTCGCGCGGCGTGCCGCGGCCGCAGGAGGGGGCTAGATGCACGAGTTCACGACGCGCCGGCGCATCGAGTTCGCCGACACCGACATGGGCGGGATCGTCCACTTCTCGCGTTACTTCGTCTTCATGGAGACGGCCGAGCACCGGTTCCTCGACGCGCTCGGGACGAGCGTCTGCGCCGAGCACGAAGGGCGCGCCCTCGGCTGGCCGCGCGTCGCGGCCGCCTGCGAGTACCGCAGCCCGGCGCGCTTCGGCGACGAACTCGAGATCCGCGTGCGCGTGCGGCGCAAAGGGGAGAAGTCGATGACCTACGAGTTCTCCTTCCGCTGCGGCGAGCGCGAGGTGGCGAGCGGCTCGATGACCGCGGTCTGCTGCCGGATGCTGCCGGGAGGCGAGATGCGCTCGATCCCGATCCCGCGGGCGATCGCGGCCCGGCTCGACGAGCCGCCGCCGTAAGTCGAGCCCCGGAGCGGCGACGGTCCGCCGGGCCGCCGCCCCGGCGGGAGCCGGCTCCCGCCCGACGCGTTCCGGTCGGAACGCCGGTGCTCGGGCCCTCGGGCCGGCGGTGCTCGCGGGAGCCGTCCGGTTTGCGTCGATGCGCCGCCGAGCCGGTGTCCGGGCTCGCCGGTCGGTGGTCGCGCCCGCTCAGGGGGCGCAGATCGGACCCGGGGCCACGCAGCTCCAGGCCAGCGCCAGGATCGCCAGGTCTTCCCCGTCGATGCAGCCGTCGCCGGTGTAGTCCACCGGACCCCACCACTCGAACGGCGTCCCGCACGCGCCGAACGCGCGCCCGAGCCAGGCCAGCTCCGCCCCCCCCACCTCCTGGTCCGCGTCCACGTCGAACTGCTCGCAGCGCGCCTCGTCCGCGGCGTGGTCGCAGTCGTTGTCGATCGCGTCACAGATCTCCGGGGCGTTGGGGTGGACCGCGGCGGAGGCATCGTCGCAGTCGAACGCCCAGCCGTTCGGGCACTCCGGCGTGCCCGGGGCGCCGTAGCCGTCGTCGTCACCATCGGCGCACGGGTCGCAGGCGTCTCCGATCCCGTCGCCGTCCGCGTCCGCCTGGTCGGGGTTGAAGACCGTGGGGCAGTTGTCGGTCGGGCCGAGGCCGTCGCCGTCCACGTCCTCGCAGGCGTCGCCGGTGCCGTTGCCGTCGAGGTCCTCCTGGCCGGCGTTGGCGACGAGCGGGCAGTTGTCGATGCCGTCCTGCACGCCGTCGCCGTCGCCGTCGGTGCAGGCTCCGACGTCGACCGGGTCGGCCCCGGCGCCGGGAGGCGGGTCGTGGTAGGCGTCGCACTGCGCCTGCGTCAGGCCGTCGTTGAGCCCGTCGTCCTGGCCGAACATGATCGACCGCGGGTCGGACACGTGCGCCAGGCCGGCGTTGTGTCCGTACTCGTGGATCCACAGCACCGCCTCGAACGCGGGGTCGCTCAGACGAACGAGCGCCATGCCCTTTCCGCCGAGGAGCGCGCAGCCGATGATGTTCATTCCCGGACTGCCGCACCAGTTGATGGCCCGGACCACCTTGACCCGCGCGGCGGAGACCTCGAACACGGCGAGCGCCTCCTCGGAGCTGTCGATCACGTCGAGGCCGTCGCCCGCGCTGCCGAAGCTCTTGGCGCTGCCGGAGCGCTCCAGCCGGACGCAGCACGCGATGTCCTCGTCGTAGTCGTCGCGGCCCGCGCGCAGCTGTTGACGGGGCTCCAGAAGCGCGCAAATCCGGTGAAGTCAGTGGTAGGTGCCGGTGCGGTCACGCGGTCTTGGCGTCGCGTCGCCGTGAGGCGCGTTTCTTCGCGTTGGCTGCGGCCCGT